>Ga0193742_1000185_pt1 | contig 45805 bp, 39 predicted proteins | sample L2c1metaG_FD_165511 | JGI IMG/M metagenome (GOLD analysis project Ga0193742, IMG submission 165511) | Soil microbial communities from a riparian zone of the East river system, Colorado, United States - L2c1 | ecosystem: Environmental > Terrestrial > Soil > Riparian zone | place: USA: East River... | reverse complement strand
CCCACTGCTGCCTCCCGTAGGAGTCTGGGCCGTGTCTCAGTCCCAGTGTGGCCGGTCGCCCTCTCAGGCCGGCTACCCGTCGTCGCCTTGGTAGGCCATCACCCCACCAACAAGCTGATAGGCCGCGGGTTCATCCTGTACCGCCAGAACTTTCAACTAACTCCCATGCGAGAGAAAGTGATATTCGGTATTAGACCTCGTTTCCAAGGCTTATCCCAAAGTACAGGGCAGATTACCCACGTGTTACTCACCCGTTCGCCACTAATCCACCCCGAAAGGCTTCATCGTTCGACTTGCATGTGTTAAGCACGCCGCCAGCGTTCGTCCTGAGCCAGGATCAAACTCTCCAACAATGCTTTGTTGAAAAACTCATCCCAGCAAAATACCCACCTCAAAAGAGGCCAGGCACAAGCTCACTAGCATATTTGAATCGGCACACTGTTGAGTTCTCAAACAACACACGCACACCCGTCCGACACTGCAAGAGTTGTCTTCCAGGGGCTTGTTTCAAGCTTATCTCCGACTGGGATCTCTCTCAGCCGCAGGTCGCCCACTCTATCACTACTGTGAGAGCTTGGTTCGCGACCCCTTGCCTTCGCTCCGATCCGGTCTGGCCTTTCGGCTTTCCGGCCCGTTCCGCGCTGGCAAAGAGAAAGTTACACGGCCGCGAAACCCCCTGTTCACCCACCCCCCCTTAACGGTGTTTCCGCAGCTCAGGGGGCCATTTCGACGCCGGCGACGGTTCGCTTGCCTCGGCGCACCACGAGCCACCTGCCGTGCAGCAGGTCTACGGCGGCCGGGAGCCACTCCTCGTCGGCGATCTTCTGGTTGTTCACGTACGCCCCGCCCTCCTTCACGGCACGGCGCGCGGCGCCCCGGCTCTCCGCGAGCCCGGACGACACCAGCAGGTCCACGATCGTCGGCGCGTCGGTGAGCCGCGCGGTCCCCGTCGGCACCTCGGCCATGGCGGCGGTCAGCGTCGACTCGTCCAGGTCCCGCAGCTCTCCCCTGCCGAACAGCGCGCCACTGGCGGCGACCACCTGCGACGTCGCGTGCGCACCGTGCACGAGCGTCGTGAACTCCTCGGCCAGCCGCCGCTGCGCGGCACGCAGGTGCGGGCGCTCCCGGGTGTCCGCCGCCAGCGCGTCAATCTCCTCGCGCGACAGGAACGTGAACATCCGCAGGTAGCGGAGGACGTCGGCGTCCCCGACGTTCACGAAGTACTGGTACCAGGCGTACGGCGAGGTCAGTTCCGGGTCGAGCCACACGTTGCCGCCACCGGTGGACTTGCCGAACTTGCGTCCCTCCGCGTCGGTGACCAGCGGCGCGGTCATGGCGTGCACGACGGTGCCGTCGACACGCCGGACCAGCTCGACGCCACCGATGATGTTGCCCCACTGGTCGGAGCCGCCGACCTGCAACGCGCACCCGTACCGCCGGTGCAGCTGCAGGTAGTCGTTCGACTGGAGCAGCAGGTAGCTGAACTCGGTGAACGACATGCCGTCGGTGTCCAGACGGCGCTTCACCGTCTCGCGCGCGAGCATCACGTTGATCGAGAAGTGCTTCCCGATGTCGCGCAGGAACTCCAGCACCGGCAGCTCGCCGGTCCAGTCCAGGTTGTTCGCGACGACCGCCCCGGTCGGCGAGTCGTCGAAGTCGACGAACCGTTCGAGCTGGCCGCGGATCCGGCCGGCCCATTCCTGCACGACATTCGCGTCGTGCAGCGACCGTTCTCCCACGTCACGCGGGTCGCCGACCAGACCGGTCGCGCCGCCGGCGAGCACGATCGGCCGGTGTCCTGCTTGTTGGTAGCGGCGCAACATCAGCAGCGGCACGAGGTGACCCGCGTGCAGGCTCGGCGCCGTCGGGTCGAACCCGGCGTACAGCGTCAGTGGGCCGGCGTCGAGGTCGCGCCGCAGCGCGTCGAGGTCGGTGGACTGCGCGATCAGCCCGCGCCAGGACAGCTCGTCGAGAATGTGCTCGGTCACGGTCGTCAATACTCTCGTACGGCCCGCTGACCAGTCACGCGAGTATGCGGAACACTCGGCAGGGGCCGGGTGCCGCCGAGGAAGACGACCGAGGCCGACCTCAGCGAACCGTCCTGATCCGCCGCTTGCCGCCGCGCCGGTAGACGCTCACCGCGGGCGAGTCATCGACCCAGAACCGCCACGGGACGTCCGCCGCGACGGCAACGCCGACACGTGGCCCGGCGAGGATCGACGCGGGTGGCACCGGGTCGCCCGCGAACAGCCGCACCGGCGAGGCCGGGTCGGTCAGGTCGACGCCGTTGTGCCCGCGTTCCAGTCCCAGCACCGACGTCAGCCGCGCCGGTCCCTTGGCCAGCTCCGCGTCGCTGCGTGCGGCCGGCCGCCGGGACCGCGCGACCTCCAGCCCGGAGAGCACGTGGCCGGCACGCAGCAGCACCGCGCCGGCCACGCCGTCGGTCAGCGACACCACGTTCGCGCAGAAGTGCATGCCGTAGACGAAGTACACGTACAGCTGCCCGGCCGGCCCCCACATCACCTCGTTGCGCGGGGTGCGGCCCCGGTAGCAGTGCGACGCCGGGTCGTCGGTGCCGCGGTAGGCCTCCACCTCGACCAGCCGGACCCGCACGTCGCCTGCGTCGAGCACGCAGCCGAGGAGCAGCTTGGCGGCGTCGATCGGGTCGATCGCCAGCTCGTCCCTGGTGAGCTGTCGATCCAGCGAGGTGTCACCGGACATGTGTTCGACCTTATACGGGCGCCGGTTGGCGCCGTTCCGCCCGCACCGCGGGCAGGTACAACGGCGCTGCCAGCGCCAACACGACCGCGCCGACGACGATCGCGACGCTCGTCGACACGCCCGACGCGAGCGCGGTCAGCACGATCATGCCGATCGAGAAGGCGGGCTGCGCCACCATCGAGTTCATGGACATCACAGTGGACCGGTGCTCGCCGGTCACCTCCCGGTGGAGCAGCGTGTCGTGCACCGGGTTGCCCGCGCCGTGCACGAGGTAGCAGGCGAGAAAGCCGGTGATGACCCCGACCGGACCGGCAAGCAACCCCATCCCGACCACGGTCACGCCGTGCAGCACGCGCAGTGCGACCGCAGTCCTTGCGACCCCGAACCGGGCCGTGACCAGCGGGATCAGCGCGGCGCCCGCGGCCGCCGCCAGCCACGCGGCCGAGCTGGTCGGGCCGGTGAGCTTGGCCGCCTGCTCCGGCCCGCCGACGAGCTCCGCCAGCCGCACCGGCATCAGCACCTCGAAGGTGACCATGCCGAACCCCCAGCACAGCTCCACCACGAGCAGCGCGAGCAGGATCCGGGAGCGCCGCACGAGCCGGGCCCCGCCGGCGATGACCTGGGGTACCTCCCGCATCGACCTCAGCAGCGTGCGCTTGCCGGCCGGATGCGGCGACTCCTTGACCATCAGTGCCAGGGCCACCAGCCCGGCCAGTTGCACAATGAGGCCCAGCAGGACCGGCTGTACCAGCGTCGGCACGCCAGGCAGGTGCACCCAAGCGGCGATCCCGCCGGTGGCCAGCGCGCCCGCGCCGATCGCCAAGCCGGTCACGGCCGTGCCCGCGCTGAGCCCGCGTTCCAGCTTCGCCGACGGATCGGCGGCCAGCGTCGCGTCCACGTACCAGGCCTCGAGCGGGCCACTGTCCAGCGCGCGGTAGACGCCCTGCAGCAGATACACGACCGCGAACATGGCGTACGTGTCGGCCACGGCCAGCAGCGACATCGAGACCAGCCCGACAGCCGCGGACAGCACCAGCACCGGCCGCCGGCCCCACGAGTCGGACAGCCCGCCGGTCGGCAGCTCCAGCGCGAGCACCACGAAACCCTGCAGTGACACGGCGAGCCCGATCTCGGCAAGCGTCAGCCCGCGGTCCAGCGGCAGTAGCACGAGGATCGGCACGGACAGCCCGACCGGGAACCATCGCAGGGCGAGCAGTACCAGGTAGCGGCGCCGCGCCTGCTGCCCGGTCACGGCCGGTCGGTCGGGTCTATCGGCATCGAGTAGAGCTGGACCAACACCTGCCTGGCCCCCGGCCGCGGCTCGTCGCCGAGGTTTTCCTGGAACCGCTGCATGACCGCTTCCAGCTCGGTCATCAGCTCGTCCAGCTCCGCCGCGGTCGCGGTGAACAGGCCGTCGGACATGTGGGCGCCGTCGCGCCACTCGACCGGCCAGTGCGGCCGCTCGTCCTCCCATTGAGCCACCTTCTCGGAGAGATAGCTCCAGTAGTGCTGGCGCAGCCAGCCCGACGCGGCGACGGCGTCCGGGTCGTCGGCGACCGAGGCGTCCGACCAGCCGTGCGAGTCCTGCGCGGCGGCCCAGAACCGCTGTTTCCCGGCGCCTTCCCCGGTCTCCACCACCAGGTTGACCTCGGCGAGTTTCCGCAGGTGGTAGCTGGTGGCGCCGGTGTTGGTGGTGAGCCGCTCCGCGAGCTGGGTCGCGGTGGCCGCGCCGTTCACCCGCAGCTCACTGAGCAGTCGGGCCCGGAGCGGGTGTGCGAGCACTCGAAGGGCGCGGCCGTCCAGCTGAAGGTGTTCCATGCGTGCACGATAACTGTGCACACAAGTTATGCACAACTATTGTGCACGTGGCCGCAAACGGCCAGCGCACCCACGTGGCCCAGCGCGATGGGCACGGTGAACGATGTCCGGACACTCGTCGGAAGGCGCACACATGAAGGTTCGGTACAACCCGGTCGTCGGCGTCGTGTTCGTCGTGCTCGGCGCGGTCTGCGAGTTCTTCGGGTTGTGGCTGCTCATGCTGGGCGAGTTCAGCCCGGCGGCGTTCGTCGGCCTGTTCCCACTCCTGATCGGCATCCTGTACTTCGTGCGGCCGTACTTCTTCGTGGACCCCCACACCGTCACGGTCCCCGCCCTGCTCGGGCCGGTGCGGCGGGAGTTCCCGTACGAGCGCCTCGAGCTCGAGCGCAACAAGGTGATCACGGTGCGGACCGACGGCGTCCGCAAGAAGGTCCCGGTCGCGCGCTGGCTCGCGCGCTCCGCCGACTGGCACTCCGCCACCGGCGGAGTGCGCTGACCGCTACCAGTTCCGCAGGTCGGCGAGCACGTCGTCGACCCTGGCCCGCTGCTCGGCGACCCGCGCGGGCGCGGTGCCGCCGTACGCGTCGCGGGACGCGATCGACCCGTCGACCGTCAGCACGTCGCGGACCTCCGGCGACAGCGACGGGTGCACCCCGGCCAGCTCGTCGTCCGTCAGCTCGTCGAGCCCGACGCCGCGCGACTCGGCGACCCGCACACAGTCCCCCGCCGCCTCGTGTGCGACGCGGAACGGGATCCCTTGCCGCACCAACCATTCCGCGATGTCGGTCGCGAGGGTGAACCCGGCCGGCGCCAGCTCGGCCATGCGCGCGGTGTCGAACCGCAGCGTGCCGACCATCCCGGCGATCGCGGGCAGCAGCAGCTCCAGCTGCTCGACCGAGTCGAACAGCGGCTCCTTGTCCTCCTGCAGGTCCCGGTTGTAGGCGAGCGGCTGGGCCTTGAGCACGGAGAGGAGCCCGGTCAGGTTGCCGATCAGCCGGCCGGACTTGCCCCGGGTCAGCTCCGCCACGTCCGGGTTCTTCTTCTGCGGCATGATCGAGCTGCCGGTCGCCCACGCGTCGTCCAGCACCGCGTACCGGAACTCCGCGGTCGTCCAGATGATCACTTCCTCCGCGATCCGCGACAGGTTCACGCCGAGCATCGCGAGGCAGAACCCGATCTCGGCCGCGAAGTCGCGGGACGCGACGCCGTCGATGGAGTTCTCCGCCGCCGCGCCGAAGCCCAGCTCCGCGGCCACCGCGGCGGGGTCGAGGCCGAGCGACGAGCCGGCGAGCGCGCCGGACCCGTAGGACGACACCGCGGCGCGCCGGTCCCAGTCGCGCAGCCGGTCCAGGTCGCGCAGCAGCGACTGGACGTGCGCGAGCAGGTGGTGCGCGAGGAGCACCGGCTGCGCGTGCTGCAGGTGCGTGCGGCCCGGCATGACCGCGGTCGGATGCTGGTCCACCTGGTGCAGCAGCGCCTCGATCACGTGCCCGACACCGGCCGCGACCCGCCGGGCGCCGTCCCGCAGCCACATCCGGAACAGCGTCGCGACCTGGTCGTTGCGGGACCGGCCGGCCCGCAGCTTGCCGCCGAGGTCCGCGCCGGCCCGCTCGATCAGGCCCCGCTCGAGCGCGGTGTGCACGTCCTCGTCGGCGAGCACCGGCGTGAACGCGCCTGACGCCACGTCCGCGGCCAGTGTGTCGAGCGCGGCCAGCATGCCGGCCAGCTCGTCGTCGGTCAGCAGCTTCGCCTTGTGCAGCACGCGGGCGTGCGCGCGGGAGCCGGCGAGGTCGTACGGGGCGAGCCGCCAGTCGAAGTGCGTCGACAGCGACAGCGCGGCCATCGCCTCGGCCGGCCCCGACGAGAACCGGCCGCCCCACAGGGAAGCGGGCTCAGGCATGCTGGTCCCGCTTCGCGGCGATCTTCGACGGCAGACCCCACAGCTGCACGAAACCCTTGGCCAGCGACTGGTCGAACGTGTCGCCCTCGTCGTAGGTGGCCAGGTTGAAGTCGTACAGGGACTGCTCGCTGCGCCGGCCGGTCGGCACCGCGCGGCCGCCGTGCAGCGTCATCCGGATCTCGCCGGACACGTGCTCCTGGGTCTTCGCGACGAACGTGTCCAGCGCGTCCTTCAGCGGGGAGAACCACAGGCCGTCGTACACCAGCTCGCCCCAGCGCTGCTCGACCTGCCGCTTGAACCGGGCGAGGTCGCGTTCGAGGGTGACGGTCTCCAGCTCCTGGTGCGCCGTGATCAGCGCGAGCGCCCCCGGCGCCTCGTACACCTCACGGCTCTTGATGCCGACGAGCCGGTCCTCGACCATGTCCAGGCGGCCGACGCCCTGCGCGCCGGCGCGCCGGTTGAGCTGCTGGATCGCCTGCAGGACGGTGACGGTCTCGCCGTCGATGGCGACCGGCGCGCCCTTGTCGAAGGTGATGATCACCTCGTCGGCGTCGCGCGGCACGGCCGGGTTGTCGGTGTAGGAGTAGACGTCCTCGATCGGCGCGTTCCAGATGTCCTCGAGGAAGCCGGTCTCGACCGCGCGGCCCCAGACGTTCTGGTCCACCGAGTACGGCGAGGACTTCGTCTGGTCGATCGGCAGGTTGCGGTCGTGCGCCCACGCGATGGCCTTCTCCCGCGTCCACGCGAAGTCGCGGACCGGGGCGATCACCTTGAGGTCGGGGGCGAGCGCGCCGATGCCGACCTCGAAGCGGACCTGGTCGTTCCCCTTGCCGGTGCAGCCGTGCGAGACGGTGGTCGCGCCGTGGTACTTCGCGGCGTCGACGAGGTGCTTCACGATCACCGGCCGGGAGATGGCCGACACCAGCGGGTAGCGGTCCATGTAGAGCGCGTTCGCCTGGAGCGCCGGGAGGCAGTACTGGTCGGCGAACTCGTCGCGCGCGTCGGTGACCACGGCCTCGACGGCGCCGCAGTCCAGCGCCCGCTTGCGGATGGTGTCGAGGTCCTCGCCGCCCTGGCCGACGTCGACCGCGACCGCCACGACCTCGGCGCCGGTCTCCTCGGCGATCCACCCGATCGCCACGGAGGTGTCCAGACCGCCCGAGTAGGCGAGGACGATCCGCTCAGTCATTGTGTTCTCCTTCTTCTGCTGCGTCGTGCGAGTCTGTTCGTGCCGCGAGTGCGGTGAAGCGTTCCGCCAGTTCCTTGCCGGACAGCGGTTCCCTGGCGATGACCATCACGGTGTCGTCACCGGCGATGGTGCCGACGACCTCGTGGAGTGCGGCCCGGTCGATCGCGCTGGCGAGGAACTGCGCGGCACCGGGCGGGGTTCGCAGGACGGTCAGGTTCGCCGAGCAGTCGGCCGACACCAGCAACTCGCCGAGCAGCCGGGACAGCCGGGACGTGCCGCCCTGGACGCCGCGGAACGGCGCGCCGTCCTCCGGGATCACGTAGATCGCCGCGCCGCCGTCGATGCCGCGCAGCTTGACCGCGCCCAGCTCGTCGAGGTCCCGTGACAGGGTGGCCTGTGTGACGTCGATGCCTTCTCCCGCAAGGAGTTTCGCCAGCTCGGTCTGGCTGCGGATGCCCATGGCGGACACCAGCTCGACGATCCGCGCCTGCCTGGCGACCCGGGTCGGGCTAGCAGCGGTCATGACATCACCCATGACCGCCGCGGGCTTCCCAACCGCACCTCAGGGGAACGTGACGCAAGCCAGCCACGAGCACGTGACCAAACAGGACCCGACTTGTCCCAAGGTGACCAACACATTGAATCGCGGGGAGGCGGAACTGTCATGACCCCATCACCCATGCCAGCAGCGCCTTCTGCGCGTGCAGCCGGTTCTCCGCCTCGTCCCAGACCGCGCTGGACGGGCCGTCGAGCACCTCGTCGGTGATCTCCCAGCCGCGGTGCGCGGGCAGGCAGTGCAGGACGATCGCGTCGGCCGCCGCGCGGCCGAGCAGCTCGGCGTTGACCTGGTACGGCCGGAACGGCGCGACCCGGTCCTTGCCGTCGTTCTCCTGGCCCATCGACGTCCACGCGTCGGTGACCAGGACGTCCGCGCCGTCGACCGCCGCGTGCGGGTCGGTCAGCATGGTCACGCTGCCGCCGGTGTCCGCCGCGCGGCGCTTGGCGTCGAGCAGCACGTCCTGGTGCGGCGAGAACCCGGCCGGGTGCGCGACGCGGACGTGCAGGCCCGCGGTGACGCCGCCGAGCAGCAGCGAGTGCGACATGTTGTTGGCGCCGTCGCCGAGGTAGGCCAGCGTGCGCCCGACCAACGTCCCGTGCCGTTCGCGGATGGTCTGCAGGTCGGCGAGCACCTGGCACGGGTGGAACTCGTCGGTCAGCGCGTTGACCACCGGCACCCGCGACACCGACGCCATCGCGGCCATCCGCTGCTGCGCGTAGGTCCGCCACACGATGGCGTCGACGTAGCGGGACAGCACCCGCGAGGTGTCCTCGATGGTCTCCTCGCGGCCGAGCTGCATGGTGCGGCCGTCGATCACGATCGGCTGGCCGCCCAGCTGCGCGACGCCCACCTCGAACGAGAGGCGGGTGCGCGTGGAGTTCTTCTCGAAGATCGTCGCGACCGCCTTTCCCGTCAGCGCCGGGAAACCGAGCCGGTCGGCCTTCATCCGGTCGGCGAGGTCGAGGACCGCGAGCTGCTGCTCCGGCGTCAGGTCGTCGTCGCGCAGGAAGTGCCGCACCATGTCAGGCCTCCCCGGCCGCGTCGAGGACGCCGGGCAGGGCGTCGAGAAAGCCGTGCACCTGTTCGGCGTCGAGCACCAGCGGCGGCGCGAGGCGCACGGCGTCCGGCTGGACGTTGTTGACCAGGTAGCCGGCCGACTGCGCGGCGCCGGCGACCGCGGCGGCGACCGGGCCGGTGAAGCCGATGCCGAGCAGCAGTCCGCTCCCCCGCACCTCGCTGACCAGCGGGTGCCCGATGGCCTCGACGCCGGCCGTGATCTCCTTGCCCAGCGCGGCGGCCCGCTCGCACAGCCCGTCCGCGGCGATCGTGCGCAGCACCGCGAGACCGGCGGCGCAGCACACCGGGTTGCCACCGAACGTGGTGCCGTGGTGGCCCGGCCGCAGCAGGTCGCCGGCCGCGCCGACGCCGATGCACGCGCCGAGCGGCAGCCCGCCGCCGAGGCCCTTGGCCAGCGTGATCACGTCCGGGGTGATGCCGGCCTGCTGGAACGCGAACCAGCTGCCGAGCCGGCCGACGCCGGTCTGCACCTCGTCGAGCACGAGCAGCGCGCCCGCGTCGCTGGTGAGCCTGCGCGCCGCCTGCAGGTAGCCGGCCGGCGCCGGGTGCACGCCGCCCTCGCCGAGCACCGGCTCGATGACCACCGCGGCGGTCCGGTCGTCGACCTCGGCCGCCAGCGCGTCGGCGTCGCCGAACGGGACGTGCACGACGTCCGGCACGAGCGGCTCGAACGGCGCCCGCTTCGGCTGCTGCCCGGTGAGTGTCAGCGCGCCCATCGTGCGGCCGTGGAACGCGCCGTCGCAGGCGACGAGCTTCGTGCGGCCGGTCAGTCGGGTCAGCTTGAGCGCCGCCTCGACCGCCTCCGCGCCGGAGTTGCAGAACAGGACCTTGGCCTGACCGGTCAGCCCCGCGACGTGGAGCAGCTCCTCGGCCAGCTCGACGGTGACCGGGTTGACGTACAGGTTCGAGGTGTGGCCGAGGGTCTGGACCTGCGCGGTGACCGCCGCGACGACCGCGGGGTGCGCGTGGCCGAGCGCGTTCACCGCGATGCCGCCGACGAGGTCGAGGTAGCGGTTCCCGTCGGCGTCCCAGACGTACGCGCCCTCGCCGCGCACCAGCGTCAGCGCGGGAGTGCCGTAGTTGTCCATGAGGGACGCCTGCCAACGGGCCTGTCCGTCCACATTGGACGCGATCATGAGCTTGCCCCTTCCGGCAGGACCATCGTGCCGACACCGTGGCTGGTGAACACCTCGAGCAGCACCGAGTGCGCGAGCCGCCCGTCGATCACGTGCGCGCGCGGCACCCCGCCGTGGACGGCCGCCAGACACGCCTCCATCTTCGGGATCATCCCGCTCGCGAGCCCCGGCAACAGCGTCGCCAGCTCGTCCGCGTGGATCACGTTCAGCAGCGAGTCCCGGTTCGGCCAGTCCGCGTACAGGCCCTCGACGTCGGTGAGCATGACGAGCTTCTCGGCGCCGAGCGCGACCGCGATCGCCGCGGCCGCCGTGTCCGCGTTCACGTTGTGCGCCAGGCCATCCACGTCCGGGGCCACTGTGGACACCACGGGGATGCGGCCCGCGTGCACGATGTCGAGCACCGCGTCCGGGTTGACCGCGATCACCTCGCCGACGAGCCCCAGGTCGACCTCGGCGCCGTCGACGGTGGCCGTCCTGCGTTGCGCGGTCAGCAGGTTCGCGTCCTCGCCGGAGATGCCGACCGCGTACGGGCCGTGCGCGTTGATCAGCGCGACCAGCTCGCGGCTGACCTGACCGGTGAGCACCATCCGGACCACGTCCATGGTCTCCGGCGTGGTGACCCGCAGCCCCGCCTTGAACTCGCCGGGGATGCCGAGCCGGTTCAGCATCGACGTGATCTGCGGGCCGCCGCCGTGCACCACCACCGGGTGCAGGCCCGCCACCTTGAGGAACACCATGTCCTGCGCGAACGCGGCCTTGAGCGACTCGTCGACCATCGCGTTGCCGCCGTACTTCACGACCACCGTCGCGCCGTGGAACCGTTGCAGCCACGGCAGTGCCTCGATGAGCACCGTCGCCTTCTCGGCCGCCTCGGCGCGCTCCCGCACCTCGTCGGGGATCATGAGGAGTAGGCGCTGTTCTCTTCGACGTAGCCGTGCGACAGGTCGGTCGTCAGCACGGTCGCGGCGCCGGGGCCGGCGTGCAGGTCGACCTCGACGGTGATGTCCCGCCCGCTCAGGTCGGCCTTGCCGCGGTCCTCGCCCGCGCCACCCGCGCGGCACACCTCGACGCCGTTGATCGTGATGTCCAACAGGTTCGGGTCGAACTCGGTCGGCGCGTTGCCGACGGCCATCGCGATCCGGCCCCAGTTCGGGTCGGAGCCGAAGAACGCGGTCTTGCACAGGTTGTCGTTCGCGATCACCTTCGCGGCGACGCGGGCGTCGGCGTCGGTCGCCGCGCCCGACACGGTGATCGTGACGTGCTTGGTGGCGCCCTCCGCGTCGGCCTGCAGCTGGCAGACCAGGTCCGCGCACACGCCGGCGAGCGCGGCGGTGAACTCGGCCGCGGTCGGGGTGTGGCCGGACGCGCCCGAGCACAGCAGCAGCACGGTGTCGTTGGTGGAGGTGCCGCCGTCGATGTCGAGCCGGTTGAAGGTGGCGTCGACCGCGGCCCGCAGCGCGGCGTCCACATCGGACTGTCCGAGGACCGCGTCGGTGGTGAGCACCGACAGCATGGTGGCCATGTTGGGCGCGCACATGCCGGCGCCCTTGGCGAACCCGCCGATCGTCCAACCGTCCTGTGTGGACTTGGCGTGCTTGGGCACGGAGTCGGTGGTCATCACGGCGGTGGCGGCGTCGACGCCGGCCTCGTGGGTGTCGGCGAGCCGCACGGCGGCGGTGTCGACGCCGGCCTTGAGCTTGTCCATCGGCAGCCGCTCGCCGATCAGGCCGGTGGAGCAGACGGCGACGTCGACCGCGCCGAGCCCGAGGGTCGCCGCCACGTGCTCCGCCGTGGCGTGCGTGTCCTGGAAGCCCGCCGCGCCCGTGCACGCGTTGGCGCCGCCCGAGTTCAGCACGACCGCCTTCGCCCGGCCGGTCGCCAGCACCTGCTGGGACCACAGCACCGGCGCGGCCTTCACCTTGTTGCGGGTGAACACCCCGGCGGCCACGTCGAGCGGGCCGTCGTTGACCACCAGCGTGACGTCCTTGGCGCCGCTGTCCTTGATCCCCGCGGCGACGCCGGCACTCCGGAAACCCTTGGGCGCGTTGACAGTCACGATGCCGCCTCCGCGGGAAAAAGTACGTCGGCGGTCACGGTGCTACCCCCACTGTCGTCAGGCCGGTCGTCTCCGGCAGGCCGAGCGCGATGTTCATCGACTGCACGGCGGCGCCCGCCGTGCCCTTGGTCAGGTTGTCGAGCGCGGCGACGACCACGAGCCGGCCGGCGTCCGCGTCGACGGTCGCCCGCAGCCGCACCGCGTTCGAGCCGAGCGTGGCGGCCGTCGCGGGCCACGCGTTCTCGAGCACGTGCACGAACGGCTCGTCGGCGTAGGCCTTGCGGTACACCGCCTCGACGGCGTCGAGGTCAACGCCGGCCACGAGCGGCGCGGACGCGGTCGTGAGGATGCCGCGCGGCATGGGCGCGAGGACCGGGGTGAACGACACCCGGACGGCCGCGCCCGCCACCTGCCGCAGGTTCTGCGTGATCTCCGGCGTGTGCCGGTGCGCGCCGCCGACGCCGTACGCGCTGGCCGAGCCCATGACCTCGGACCCGAGCAGGTGCGGCTTGAGCGACTTGCCGGCCCCGGAGGTGCCGCTGACCGCGACCACGACGACGTCCGGCTCGACGAGGCCCGCGGCCAGCGCGGGCGCGAGCGCGAGCGACGCGCCGGTCGGGTAGCAGCCGGGGACCGCGACTCGCTTGGCGTTCGCCAGCTTCGCGCGGCCGCCGGGCAGCTCCGGCAGGCCGTAGGGCCAGGTGCCGGCGTGCGCACCGCCGTACCAGCGGGTCCAGTCCTGCTCGCTGACCAGCCGGTGGTCGGCGCCGCAGTCGATCACGAGCGTATCCGCGCCCAGCTCGGCCGCGATGGCCGCGGAGTGCCCGTGCGGCAGGGCGAGGAAGACGACGTCGTGCCCGGCGAGGGTGGCCCCGGTGGTGTCCGCCAGGACCCGGTCGGCCAGCGGGAGCAGGTGCGGCTGGTGCGCGCCCAGCGGCGTGCCCGCGTTGCCGCCCGCGGTCAGCGCGCCGATCTCCACGTCCGGGTGCCCGAGCAGGAGCCGGAGGAGCTCACCCCCGGCGTACCCACTCGCGCCGCCCACCGCGATCCGAACCATGTGGATGATTATGCACGCTCATGCAAACTCACTCAAGCGGAGGTGTTCAACGGTGACTCGGGACACCGCGTTGACACGTGACTTAATGGTCACCTATGTTTGCCCCATGACGGACGACGACCGCGTCTTCAAGGCGCTGGCCGACCCGACCAGGAGGCTGCTGCTCGACCGGCTGTTCGCCAGGGACGGCCGGACGCTCAGCGACCTCGAGTCCGATGTGGACATGACGAGGTTCGGCGTCATGAAGCACCTCCGGCTGCTCGAGGAAGCCGATCTCGTCATCACCCGCAGGTCCGGCCGCGAGAAGCTCCACTTCCTGAACGTGGTGCCCATCCGGCTGATCCACGACCGCTGGATCGACAAGTACACCGAACCGCAGGTGTCGGCGCTCGTCGGCCTGAAGACCGAGTTGGAGCAGTTCATGATCCCCACCGCGACCGGCACGACCGTGCAGGTGCACCGTGTCTACATCAAGGCGCCCGCTGCGGCGATCTGGACCGCGATCGTCGACCCGGAGTGGACGAGGCGCTACGGCTACCGCGGCCTCGTCTCCTACGACCTGCGGCCGGGCGGCGAGTTCACGACGCTCGCCGGGGAGGCCATCGGCGACGACCCGAGCGAGTGCGTCGTCGAGGGCAAGGTCCTCGAGGTCGACCCGCCGCACCGGCTCGTCCAGACCTGGCGGCCCATGTGGCTCGACGAGCCGTTCACCACGCTCACGTACGAGATCGAGGAGGGCGAGCGCGGCGTGTGCGCGCTGACCGTCACCCACGACGTGCACGACGCGCCGATGACCGCGGCCCAGAGCGCCGGCACGACCGGGCTCGAGCACGCGGGCGGCGGCTGGGCCCAGGTGCTGAGTGACCTCAAGTCGCTGCTGGAGACCGGCGCGAGCCTCTACTCCTGACCCGCTGGACAACGATGGGCGCCCCGACCGCGGTTGGTCGAGGCGCCCATCTCAGCGGCAAGGGGCTAGCGCGGAACCGCGAGCGCCAGATCCTTGCGTGCGTCGGTCGTCGAGGTCGACGCGGCCCGCTTGTCGGCCGCGCCGGCCGGCACCGGCTGCGGCACCGGGTCGCACTGGACGTCCGACTGGTTGCCTTGCTTGCGGGCCGGCAGAGCGCCCGTCTTCAGGTACTCGGTGATGAGGCTGTCCGTGCACTCGACCCCCGACAGCGAGCCGGAGTGGGTCGTGCCGCCGACGCCCTCGATCAGCACCGAGTTCGGGAACAGCTTGCGCACCTCGAGCGCGCCGGAGTACGGCGTCGCCGAGTCCAGCGTCTCGTTGATCAGCAGCGCGCTCTCGACCTTGCGGCCGTCGACCTTCACCGGCTTGCTCGTCTTGCCCGGCCAGTACACACACGGCGCGTTGAACCACACGTTGCCCCACGTCTCGAACGGGGCGCGGATGTGGGTCAGCCAGTTGTCGACCCGCCACTTGTTCCAGTTCGTCGGCCACTGGGTGTCGGTGCAGGAGACCGCGAGGTAGACGGCGTGGCCGTTGTCGTCGAACGGCGGCGTGCCGTAGAGCTCCTGCAGCGTCTGCCAGTCACCGTCGTGGACGAAGCCGGCGAACGCGTTGGCGATGTCCTCCCAGCCGTACACGTAGTACGCGGCCTGCAGGAAGATGTCGGTCCACTCGTCCGGCCCGATCACGCCGCCCGCCGGCTGGCGCAGCAGCTCGGCCTGCTTCTTGTAGAAGAGGGCCTCGACCGCACGCCCGGTCGTGCCGAGGTGGTAGACGCTGTCGTTCTGCGCGACCCAGTCGAAGTAGACCTTGATGTTGCGGTCGAACGCGATGTCCTGGTCGATGTTCGCGTCGTACCAGACCCGCTTCGGGTTCACGTTGCCGTCGAACACGACCCGGCGGAGGCGCTCCGGGTACAGGGTGCCGTAGACCTGGCCGAGATAGGTGCCGTAGGAGAATCCGTAGTAGTTGATCTGCTCGGCGCCGAGCGCCTTGCGAATGCTCTCCATGTCGTTCGCCGACTCGACGGTCGTCATGTGGTCGAGCAGTTTCCCGCCGTTGGTGCCACAGGCCTGCGCGTAGTTCTTCGACCGCTGCAGCCAGGTCTGCTCGAGCTTCGGCGTGATCGGCACGAAGTAGGGCCGGTTGTAGCCGTCGTAGTCGGGAATGCACGACAGCGACGGCTGGCTCGCACCGACGCCGCGCGGGTCGAACCCGACCCAGTCGTAGCCGTCCCCGCCGCCGTCCGGCACGAAGTCGCCGAAGATCGAGTAGATGAGGCCGGAGCCACCCGGGCCACCCGGGTTGACCAGCATCGGCCCCTGGTAGTCCGCGTCCGAGCTCTTGTGCGTGACGCGCGACACGGCGAGCTTGATCTGCTCGCCGTTCGGCTTCGCGTAGTCGAGCGGCACCTCGAGGAACCCGCACTTGGCGCCCGCGTCGACGAGCCGGGGAATGTCGCATTCACCCCATTGGATGGCCTTTGGAGTGAATGCCGGCGCCTTTCCGGCCGACTGGCTCGGAGCGGCATCGGCCACCGGGATCGCGAGCAACCCGCTCAACGCAACTCCCGCGGCCGTGACCACGGCAGCGAATCTGTTCACTTTGCCCCTTTTCACTTATTTTCCGCCGTTCTATGCGGACGGTTCCAGGTCACCGTGCGAGCCTGCCTTCACGACGTTGTTCGGGGAATACCCCGATAGTCGATTTATCGGATCGTGACAGCACGGAGCGCGACCGTCCGCACACGACAGTCGCGGGACTGTCGGTGGGTCGGCGTAGCTTGCGCGGCATGAGCGAATCCCAGGCCCTCGTGGCGGCGGTGCGCGCCGGTCTCGCCGAGCTCGGTGACGCGCGCAAGGCGCCGGACATGCAGCGGTACATGAAGTCGGAGCTGCCGTTCCGCGGGGTGGCCTCGCCGGCGCGCAAGGCGCTGTGCGCCCGGCTGTTCGCCGCGCACCCACTGTCCGATGTGGATACCTGGCGGGCGACCGTGCTGACGCTGTGGCGGGAGGCGGAGTTCCGCGAGGAGCGGTACGTCGCGGTCGACCTGACCGGACGGCACCAGGAGTGGCAGACGCCGGCGCTCCTGCCGATGTACGAGGAGCTGATCGTCACCGGCGCGTGGTGGGACTACGTCGACGAGGTGGCGAACCGGCGGGTGGGGTCGCTGTTACGCGCGTCGCCGGCCGAGCTCACGCCGGTCCTGCGGCAGTGGTCGGCCGACACCGACCTGTGGAAGCGGCGGACGTCGATCATCTGCCAGCTGAGCTTCAAGTCGGCCACCGACACCGCGCTGCTGACGGCTGCCATCGAGGCGAACCTGGCGGACCGGGACTTCTTCATCCGCAAGGGCATCGGGTGGGCGCTGCGGCAGTTCGCGCGCACCGAGCCGGGGTGGGTGCGCGCGTTCGTGGACTCGCACCCTGGGCTGTCGCCGCTGTCCGTGCGGGAGGCCGTTAAGCATTTGTAGGCGTTGGCAGGATGGAGGGCATGGTCGATCTGCCGCCCACGCGTGCGTCGCTCGCCCGTGACCTCGCCGCGCTCGGGCTGAACGCCGGGGACACGGTCGAGCTGCACGCCTCGCTGCGCGCGATCGGGTGGGTGCCCGGTGGGCGCGTGGCCGTGGTTCAGGCGCTGCTGGACGTGCTGGGGCCGGCGGGGACGGTCGTGGTGCCGACGCAGACGATGGAGAACTCGGACCCGAAGCACTGGTCGCGGCCGCCGGTGCCGCCGGAGTGGTGGCCGGTCATCCGCGAGCACACGCCGGCGTTCGACCCTGCGCGCACGCCGAGCCAGGGCATCGGCGCGCTCGGCGAGGCGGTCCGCACGTGGCCGGGGGCGGTGCGGAGCAACCACCCGCAGACGTCGTTCGCGGCGGTGGGCGCTCGCGCGGCCGAGCTGATGGCGACGCACCGGCTGGACAGCCAGTTCGGCGAGGAGTCCCCACTGGCCGCGCTGGAACGCGTCGGCGCACGGGTGCTGCTGGTCGGCGTCGGCTTCGAGGTGTGCACGGCGTTCCACCTCGCGGAGTACCGGGTCCTGACGACGACGGCCGAGTTCAGCTGCGCGGTCCTGACGGAGACGGGTCGCGAGTGGGTCACGTACACCGACGTCCTGGTGGACAGCGACGACTTCGGCGCCCTCGGCTCGGCCTACGAACAGACGGGCGAGGTCGCGCGAGGCATGGTGGGCGCGGCGGACACCCGCCTGTTCCCCGCGGACAAGGCGATCGCGTTCGCGGTGGAGTGGTTGCGCACGAACCGCACGCGGACCTGACCGAACCTGCTACGAGCGCAGTGCCGCACCGAACCTCGACGCCGCCGCGCTGACCGCGGCGTCACGCGCGGCCGTGGCCTCGTCCACCGTCAACGTGCGGTCCTGCGCCCGGAAACGCAGCGAGTACGCCAGCGACCGCTTGCCCTCGCCCACCTGCTCGCCCGTGAACACGTCGAACAGGTGCAGCTCCTCGAGGAGGTCGCCCCCGCCGCCGCGCAGCGCGTCGGCCACCTCGGCCGCCGGCACGTCCGCCGCGACCACCAGCGCCACGTCGAGCAGCACCGGCGGGTACGGCGACGGCGACGGCGCAGGACGGCGTTCGACCAGCGGCAGGCCGTCGAGCTTGAGCTCCATCGCGCAGGTGCGCGTCGGCAGGCCGAGCGCGTCGATCACCTTCGGGTGCAGCTCACCCGCGTAGCCGACGGCCAGGTCGCCCACCATCAGCTGCGCGCAGCGCCCGGGGTGCCACGGCGCGAGCTCGCCGGCCCGCACGGTCAGCTCGACGCCGGCCGCCTCGCCGACGATCTGGGCCGCGCGCACGGCGTCCGACCAGCTCGCGGGCTCGCCGGGACCCCACCAGCCGGCGCGGGTGCGGTTGCCGGCCAGGACGACGGCGACGTGCACCGGCTGCTGCGGCAGCGCCGCGTGCAGACTCGCGATCGCCGCCTCGCTCGGCCGGCCGTCGACCGCCACGTCCGGCACCGGCACCTGCTGCGCCTTCGGCAGGGTCACCTGCCCGATGTTGAACAGGCTGACGTCGCGCATGCCGCGGGAAACGTTGCGCACCAGGGCGTCCAGCAGCCCCGGCAGCAGTGTGGTGGCCAGCTCGCTGCGGTCCGCCTCGAGCGGGTTCAGCACCGACACCGTGCGCCGGCGGTTGTCGTCCGGACCGAGGCCGAGCGAGTCCCAGACGGTCGGCGACACGAACGGGAACGGCAGCACCTCGAAGTACCCGGCCTCTGCGAGCGCGCGGCCCACCGCGCGCCGCCGTCGCTGGCTCGCGGTCGTCCCGGTGCCGGGCGGTGCGGGCGGCAGCACGGTCGGGATGGAGTCGTAGCCCTCGAGCCGCAGCACCTCCTCGACCAGGTCCGCCGGCTCTGCGAGGTCCGGCCGCCAGGTCGGCGGCTCGACCGTCACGATCGGGGTGCCGCCGTCGGACGAGCCGACCTCGGTGAGGCAGCCGATCTGGTTGAGCCGCCGCACGGTCACGCCACGCCCGTACGGCACGCCGGCCACCCGGTCGGGCAGGCTGATCGGCATCGTCACCAGCGGCATCGGGATGATCCCGCCGACGTCGGTGCGACCGGGCTGGATGCTGCCGTCCGCGTGGTCGCGCAGCAGCCGCGCCGCCCGCTCCAACGCTATCGGCGGCACGTTCGAGTCCACGTGCCGCTCGAACCGCTTGGACGCCTCGGACGGCAGCTTGTGCCGGCGCACCGAGCGCGCGATCGCCGCCGGGTCCCAGTTAGCGGCCTCGAGCAGGATGTCGGAGCTGTCGGTCTTGACCTCGGTGCTCGCGCCGCCCATCACGCCGGCGAGCGAGATCGGGCCGGTGTCGTCGGCGACCACGACGTCGTCCGGGTCCAGCTTGCGCTCGACGCCGTCCAGCGTGGTCAGCGTCTCGCCGGCCTTCGCGCGCCGCACGACGATCCCGCCACGCAGCGACGGCGTGTCGAACGCGTGCATCGGCTGGCCCATCTCGAGCATCACGTAGTTCGTGACGTCGACGGTCAGCGAGATCGACCGGATGCCGGCGAGCATCAGCCTGCGCCGCACCCACCACGGGGTCGGGGCGGTCGGGTCGACCCCGGTCACCCTGCGCGCCACGAACCGGGGGCAGTCGCCGGCGTCCTCGACCGTGATCGGGAACGCGTCGCCCTCCGCCTCCGGCACGTCGATCGCCGCCGGGTCGCGGTAGGAGATGTCGAACGCGCACGCCAGCTCACGGGCCAGGCCGCGGATGGAGAACGCGTACCCGCGGTCGGGCGTGATCGACAGCTCGATGATGCTCTCGTCGAGGCCGAGCAGCTCCACCGCGTCGTCGCCGGCGCCGGCCTCGCCGCTGGGCAGCACGAGGATGCCGGAGTGCTCGTCGCCGAGCCCCAGCTCGCGCGCCGAGCAGATCATGCCGTCGCTTACCCGGCCGTACGTCTTGCGCGCGGTGATCGCGAACTCGCCCGGCAGCACCGAGCCGGGCAGCGCGACCACCACGAGGTCGCCCTCGGCGAAGTTCGTTGCGCCGCAGACGATGCCGCGCACGCGGGGCCCGGCGCCGGCGTAGTCGGTGTGGTCGTCGGCCTCCGCGACCTCGACCATGCAGTACCGGATCGGCTTCTTCTTGAACTCGGTGAGCTCCTCGATCTCGGCGACCCGGCCGACCACGACGGGGCCGGTCACCGGCCCGAGCGGCGTGACGTCCTCCACCTCGAGGCCGACCCGCACGAACGCGTCGGCGAGCTGCTCGGGAGTGAACTTCTCGTCCGTCTCGAGGTGCTCGGTGAGCCAGCTGACGGGAACCCGCACGGTGTTCCTTTCCGGGTAACGGGTGACTTTACGACTGTGGGGCGAGGCGCATCAGGCCTCCGTCCCGAAGGGGGCGGTGAACCGGACGTCGCCCTCGACCATGTCGCGCATGTCGGGGATGCCGTTGCGGAACTGCAGCGTCCGCTCGATGCCCATGCCGAACGCGAAGCCGGAGTAGACGTCGGGGTCGATGCCGCAGGCACGCAGGACGTTGGGGTTGACCATGCCGCAGCCGCCCCACTCGACCCAGCCGGCGCCGCCCTTCTTCTCCGGGAACCACACGTCGGGCTCCGCCGACGGCTCGGTGAAGGGGAAGTACGACGGCCGCAGCCGGATCTTCGACTTGTCGCCGAACATGGCCTTGGCGAACGCGTCGAGTGTGCCCTTCAGGTGCGCCATGGTCAGGCCCTTGTCCACCGCGAGGCCCTCGACCTGGTGGAACACGGGCGTGTGGGTGGCGTCGAGCTCGTCGGTGCGGAAGGTGCGGCCGGGGCACACCACGTACACCGGCAGGTCGCGCTCGAGCAGCGACCGGATCTGCACCGGCGAGGTGTGCGTGCGCAGGACCAGCCCGGAGTCGGCGGGTGCCACGTAGAACGTGTCCTGCATGGAGCGCGCCGGGTGGTCCTTCTTGAAGTTGAGCGCGTCGAAGTTGAACCACTCGGTCTCGATCTCGGGGCCTTCTGCGATCTCGTAGCCCATGCCGATGAAGACGTCGGCGATCCGCTCGGACAGCGTGGTCAGCGGGTGCCGGGCGCCACGCGGCGTGCGGTCCCACGGCAGCGTGACGTCGACGTGCTCCTCGCGGAGCACGCGCTCGTCCCGGTCGGCCTCCAGCTCGGCGCGGCGCTCGTCGAACGCGGCGCGGACCGCCTTCTGCACCTCGTTGACCCGCTTGCCGGCGTCGGCCTTGGCGTTGGGGGGCAGCGCGCCGATCTCGCGGCGGGCCACCATGAGGGGGGCCTTGTCACCGAGGTGGGCCGGTTTGGCCGCGGCGAGCGCGGCCAGGTCGGTGGCGGCCGAGAACTCCTTGCGCGCCTGCTCCACGGCAGCCTGCAGCGTCTCGGGCGAGAGGGCCGCGACCTGCTTCGGATCGTAGGAGTCGTTGGCTGCGGACATGGTGGGTGAGAGCTCCCGGGGACGATGGCCGAATCGGGCTGCACGCGCCGGCATGTGGCCGGGCAAGCACAGGCGATCCTAGGTGATCGGCCGACCCGCCCTGCACTCAGTTTGCCCTCCCGGCCGTCCGGCCGCTCGAATGAGCGTCAGCGGCGCCTTGGCGGGAACGCGCCACCGAGGTCTGCGGCGACGAAATCTGAGGTTGGGTCACACCTACGGGCGTTGCTGCCACGCGGTGGCGTACAGGCAGATCGTGGCCGCGGTCGCCAGGTTCAGGCTCTCGGCGCTGCCGTAGATCGGCACGCGCAGTGCCTCGTCCGCCGCCGACGTCACCTCTTCGGGTAGACCGTGGGCCTCGGCGCCGAACAGCCATGCGGTCGGGGACGACACCGACCGGTCATGCGGGCTCAGTTCGGACTTCGCGTGGCCGTCCGCCGCGACGAGCCGCAGACCCGCCGCGCGGCACGCGGACAGGGTCGCGTCGACGTCCGGCGACCGGGCGATCGGGACGTGGAACAGGCTGCCCGTCGAGGCCCGCACGCACTTGCCGTTGTGCGGATCGACCGCCGCACCGGCGAGGACCACCGCGTCCGCGCCCGCCGCGTCCGCCACCCGGATCACCGTGCCGGCGTTGCCGGGGTCGGACACGCCGACCAGGACCGCCACCAGTCGCGGACTGCCGGACAGCGCGTCGGCCAGCGGCACGTCCACGAGCGAGCAGACGGCCACGATCCCCTGTGGCGTCACGGTTTCGGCGAGACCGGCCATCGCCCGGCCGGTCACCGGCGAGACCGGGACGCCCGCGGCGACGGCCCGCGCGACGAGCTCGGTGTCCCGTTCGGCGAAGGCCTCGGTGACGAACAGCTCGTGCACCTCACCCGGCCAGGCGAGCGCCTCGCGCACGGCCTGCGTGCCCTCGACGAGAAAGCGGCCGGCGCGCTGCCGGCCGACCCGGCGCGACAGGGCCCGGGCAGCAACGACCCGGGGCGTCCGCTCGGTGAACGGATCGGCCCCGGGTCGGGGTGCCTGCGTGTTCAGGAAGCCTTGCCCTGCGTGCCGGCGTTCTCCCGAGCGACCTCGACCAGCGCGGCGAACGCGTTCGGGTCGTTGACGGCCAGCTCGGCGAGGATCTTGCGGTCCACCTCGATGCCGGCGCCCTTGAGGCCCTGGATGAACCGGTTGTAGGTCATCCCGTTCTGACGAGCCGCGGCGTTGATGCGGGTGATCCACAGCTGGCGGAAGTCACCCTTGCGGGCGCGACGGTCCCGGTAGGCGTAGGTGAGCGAGTGGAGCATCTGCTCCTTCGCCTTGCGGTACAGCCGCGAGCGCTGGCCGCGGTAGCCGCTGGCCAGCTCAAGGGTCGTGCGGCGCTTCTTGTGGGCGTTTACTGCCCGCTTGACGCGTGCCACGGTTCAATCCTGTCGATCTCGAGGGCGGCTTCACGCGCGCCCGGTTGGTCAGGGGAATGGTCGTCAGCGACCGAGCAGCTTCTTCACCCGGCGGACGTCGGCCTTGGCCACCTCGGTGGTGCCGGACAGCCGACGGGTCACCTTGCTGGGCTTCTTCTCCAGCTTGTGCCGCAGGCCGGTCATCTGACGACGCAGCTTCCCCTTGCCGGTGACCCGAACGCGCTTCGAGATACCGGAGTGGGTCTTGTTCTTGGGCATTGCTTGCTCATCCTCGCGCTGTAGAGCGACCGGGGCATCCACCTCGGAAGGGGAACGGCCGGCCTCGGTCAGTTCGTGTCGGTGTCCGCACTGGCCTTCGGACGGGTCTTCTGGGTCTTGTGCGGCGCCAACACCATGATCATGTTGCGGCCGTCCTGCTTCGGCGCCGCCTCGACGAAGCCGAGCTCGGCCACGTCCTCGGACAGGCGCTGCAGCAGCCGGAAGCCGAGCTCCGGGCGGGACTGCTCACGCCCGCGGAACATGATCGTCACCTTGACCTTGTTCCCGTGCTCGAGGAAGCGCATCACGTGCCCGCGCTTGGTCTCGTAGTCGTGGGTGTCGATCTTGGGCCGGAGCTTCTGCTCCTTGATCACGGTGAGCTGCTGGTTTCGGCGCGACTCGCGTGCCTTCTGCGCGCTCTCGTACTTGAACTTGCCGAAGTCCATGAGCTTGCAGACGGGCGGTCGGGCCTGCGGGGCAACCTCCACGAGGTCCAGGTCCGCTTCCTGAGCCAGGCGGAGTGCGTCTTCGATGCGCACTATCCCCACCTGCTCGCCGTTCGGTCCGACCAGTCGGACTTCCGGAACTCGGATGCGGTCGTTGATACGTGTCTCGGAGCTGATGGGGCCTCCTCGGGCCGGGTTAGTCTTCTTCTCCGCGACCGTCGCAGAGCCCCATTCAGCACAGAACCCCGGTCGTCATGAAGACGAACGGGGCCCGCTTCCGATCACTCGACGCACCCGTCGAGTCGCACCGCGACCGACACCGGAACAACCGGTGTCGAGCGCGGCGACCGGAAACCCGGCCACTGAATGACTCGGGTGGGAGCGGGGCTCCACTTTGCCGCCTCGCGGACGAGGCTGGTCGCACCCAACAGGTTATCAGATTCGCGACCCGCCTCGGCGGGGGGCTCACGTGGTGGCCCACTGGTAGCGCAGCTCCGGCCGCCCGACCTGCCCGTACTGCGGCTGCCGCACGGCGAGCCCGTGGTCGGCCAGGTACTCGAGGTACCGGCGCGCGGTCACCCGCGACATGCCCAGTGTGTCCCCAGCCGCGCCGGCCGACAGGCCGCCGTCGGACTGCCGCAGCGCCGCGGCCACCGCGTCGAGGGTCGGACCGCTCATGCCCTTCGGCAGCCGCGCGCCCTCGGTGCCGCGCAGCGTCGCGAACAGGTGGTCCACGTCGGTCTGGTCCGCCTCCTCCGCGCGGTCCACACCGCGCCGGAACCGGGCGTACCGCTCGAGCTTGTCCCGCAGGGTGGCGAACGTGAACGGCTTGAGCAGGTACTGCACCACCCCGCTCGACACCGCGGCGCGCACCAGCGCCAGGTCCCGCGCGGACGTCACCATGATCACGTCGACGAGCTGCCCGCCCGCCCGCAGCAACCGGCACAGGTCCAGCCCGTTGCCGTCCGGGAGGTACTGGTCGAGCAGCAGCAGGTCGACGTCGAGCCGGCCGAGCGCGCGCTGCGCCTCCCCCGCCGTGTGCACCACGCCGGCCACCGCGAACCCGTCGACCCGCTCGACGTAGAGCCGGTGCGCGTCCGCCGCGACGAGGTCGTCCTCGACCACCAACACGTTGATCAAGAACCCACCTCTGTCATGGCGCGCGCGGTGGGCAGCCGCACGGTGAACACCGCGCCGCGCTCGCCCCCGCCGACCTCAATGGTGCCGCCGCCTCTGCGGACCGCCTGCTGGACCAGTGCGAGCCCGAGGCCGCGGCCCGCGTCGGCCTTCGTGGACCAGCCCCGCCCGAACGCGGCCGGCACCGACTCCGCCGACAGCCCGCGACCGGTGTCCGCCACCCGCAGCAGCAGCTCGCCGCCCTCGGCTCGCGCGGTGACGAACACCTTCGGCGCGGCGCCCGCCTCCAGCGCGGCGTCGAGGGCGTTGTCGATGAGGTTGCCGAGGATCGTGACGACGTCCCTCGGGACGAGCGCGCCGCCGAGCACCGCGTCGTCGATCTCGGTCTCCGGCGTGATGACCAGCTCCGCGCCACGCTCGTTCGCCTCCGCCGCCTTGCCGAGCAGCAGCGCGGCGAGCACCGGCTCCGACACCGCGTCGACCACCCGGTCGGTGAGCTGCTGCGCCAGCGCGAGCTCGGCGGTGGCGAACTCGACCGCCTCCTCGGTGCGGCCGAGCTCCACCAGCGACACGACCGTGTGCAGCCGGTTCGCGGCCTCGTGCGCCTGCGAGCGCAGCGACTCGGCGAACCCACGCACCGAGTCCAGCTCGCCGGTCAGCGCCTGCAGGTCGGTGTGGTCCCGCAGCGTGACCACGATGCCGTGCGCGCGGTCGCCGGAGCGGACCGGCGCGCAGTTCACGACCAGGACCCGCCGCTCGGTCAGGTGGATCTCGTCGCGGGTGGTGCGGTCGGGCGCCATGCTCGCGACCATCGCGGGCGGCAGCCCGAGGTCGGCGACGGCGCGCCCCTCGACGTCGCCGGTCAGGTCGAGCAGCTCACGGGCGCCGTCGTTGCACAGGGTCACCCGGCCGGCCTGGTCGACGAGCAGCAGACCCTCGCGCACGGTGTGCAGGATCGCCTCGTGGTACTCGAGCCGCCTGCCGAGCTCGGCGGCGCCGAGGCCGTGCGTCTGCCGCGCGAGCCTGCGGCTCACCAGGTAGGCGCCCGCGGTGCCGGCGACGAGCGTGACCAGCGCGACGATCACCAGCGGCACCAGGCGGTCACGCACCTGGCCGGCGAGCGCGTCGAGCGTGATGCCGACGCTGACCAGCGCGACGACCTCGGTCCCGTCGCGCACCGGCACGACCGCGCGGATCGACGGGCCGAGCGTGCCCGTGTAGGTCTCGGTGAACACCCTGCCCGCCAGCGCCTCGTCGATGTGTCCGAGGAACCGCTCGCCGATCCGGTCCGGGTTCGGGTGGGTGAACCGGCGGCCGTCGGTGTCCATGATCGTGATGAAGTCGACGCCGGTGTGCCGGCGCACCCGCTCGGCGAACGGCTGAAGCACCGCGCTCGGGTCGTGCGCGGTCACCGCGTCGACGACCGCGGGCGAGTCCGCGATCGTGAGCGCGACCGACACGACCTCCTCGGTGGTGGACTCCTCGGTCCGGTCCCGGACGTCGAGGTACGCGAGCAGCGCGCCCGCCCCGACCAGAACCCCCACGATGATCACCTGGAGCGCCAGGAGCTGCCGCGCGAGGCTCCAGCCACCCCGGCGCCGGCCGGCATGTCTCATGCCCTTTAGTGTGACCCGCTTCACAACGACCTTCTCGTTGAACCATGAACGCAATGAACACAAACGTGACCCAGGTCATACCCGTGCGGACAATCTGACCACACCCGTCCCCGCAGGAGGTCCCGTGTCCACCAGTGCTGAACAACCGGTCCGGCCCCGTCGCCGCGACCGGACCCATCTCCTCTACATCGCCGTGGTGGTCGCGGTCGCGGCCGGCATCTTCGTCGGCCTGGTCTGGCCGGCGGTCGGCGTGGAACTGAAGCCGATCGGCACCGGGTTCATCAACCTGATCAAGATGATGATCAGCCCGATCATCTTCTGCACGATCGTGCTCGGCGTCGGAGCGGTGTCCAAGGCCGCGAAGGTCGGCAAGGTCGGCACGCTCGCCATCGGCTACTTCCTCGTCATGTCGACGGTGGCCCTGATCATCGGGCTCATCGTCGGCAACATCCTGCACCCCGGCGAGGGGCTGCACCTCACGCCGGACACCCAGGACGCCGGCAAGGAGCTGGCCGGCGAGCCGACGACCACCGTCGACTTCCTGCTCGGGATCATCCCGACGTCGCTCGTGTCGGCGTTCACCGAGGGCTCGGTGCTGCAGACGCTGCTGGTCGGGTTGCTGACCGGGTTCGCGCTACAGGCGCTGGGCAGCAAGGGCCAGCCGATCCTGCGCGGCGTCGCGCACATCCAGCGGCTGGTGTTCCGCATCCTGGCGATGATCATGTGGGTGGCGCCGGTCGGCGCGTTCGGCGCGATCGCGGCCGTCGTCGGCGAGACCGGTGTCGACGCGCTGAAGAGCCTGGCGATCATCATGATCGGCTTCTATCTGACGTGCCTGCTGTTCGTGTTCGGCATCCTGTCCACGCTGCTGTGGCTGGTGGCGCGGATGAACATCCTGGCGCTGTTCCGCTACCTGTCGCGCGAGTTCCTGCTCATCCTGTCGACGTCGTCGTCCGAGGTCGCGCTGCCCCGGCTGATCGCGAAGATGGAGCATCTCGGCGTGAGCAAGCCGGTCGTCGGCATCGCCGTGCCGACCGGGTATTCGTTCAACCTGGACGGCACGGCCATCTACCTGACGATGGCGACCCTGTTCGTCGCGGAGGCGATGGACAAGCCGCTGGCGCTCGGCGAGCAGATCTCGCTGCTGCTGTTCATGATCATCGCGTCGAAGGGTGCGGCCGGCGTGACCGGCGCCGGCCTCGCGACCCTCGCCGGCGGGCTGCAGTCGCACCGCCCGGACCTCGTCGACGGCGTCGGGTTGATCGTCGGCATCGACCGGTTCATGTCGGAGGCCCGGTCGCTGACGAACTTCGCCGGCAACTCGGTCGCGACCGTGCTGCTCGGCACGTGGACGAGGGAGTTCGACCGCGAGCAGGCGAACCGCGTGCTCTCCGGAGCGGACCCCTTCGACGAGAAGACCCTCGTCGACGACCACAGCGAGCCGGAACCGCCCGCGCAGGAACCGGAAGACGCCCGCGCCACGTAGTCCACAGCCCTACGGCGCACCACCGAGAACCGTCGGTGGTGCGCCGTAGGCTGGAAACCGGGGGGGCCGGCGGCCACGCGCCTCAGGCGCGCGTGCGCCGTCGCCACCCCGTGCCCTCGTGCCACGACTCGATCACCAGGTGGTCGGCCGGCGTGCCGAGGTAGGTCAGCGCGACCTCGGTGATGTCGAGGCGGAAGTACCCGGCGCCCGGCTCCGCGCCCTCGGCCGGCGGCGGCGTCTCGACCAGCCGGCCGGCGAGCTTCGCGTCGCCGAGCCACTCCCCTTCCTTCGGCGGTTCGATCGTCGGGCTGTGGAGCGCGACCCTGGGGTCGCGGCGCACGTCCCGCAGCTTCAGCGAGCCGTCCATCATGCCGAGTGTCACCTCGCCGTCCTTGATCTCCAGTTCCGACGCGCTGATCCGCGGGCTCCCGTCGGCGCGCAGCGTCGCGAGTGTCTTGTTGGTGCCGGCGGCGAACCGCGAGCGCACCCGCTCGGCGAACTCTGGCGCGTCCTTCGCCATCTCCTGCCAGGTCGACATGCGGCGATACTACCCCAATTACTGAACCATGGTTCAATAACTCCGTGGCGCGACCGAGGAAGATCTCCGACGAGGAGCTGATGGCCGCGTGCGGCCGGGCGATCGGGCGGCACGGCCCGGGTTTCACCCTCGCCCAGGTGGCGACCGAGGCGGGGGTCGCGGTGGGCACGGTGGCCGGTCGGTTCGGGTCGAAGCGGAACCTGCTGCTGGCGATGATGGCCGCGCAGTGCGAGATCGTCGAGGAACTGATGACCACCGCGGCCGCGGCGCACCCCGACCCGGTCGCGGCCGTGACCGCGGCGCTGCTGGCGACCACCGACGGCGTGGCCGACCCGACCACCGCGACGAACCACCTCGCACAGCTCGGGGTGGACCTCGCGGACCCGACGCTGCGCGTGGGCCTCGCGACGCTGCGGGCCGGCGTGCACCGGGTGCTCACGAAGCTGTTCACGACCGCGGCCCTGCCCGGCGCGCCGACGCCGGCCCGCGCGGCCCGCATTGTCGCCGCGATGACGCACGGCGCGCAGCTCGACTGGGCGCTGGATCCGTCGGGGCGGATCGCGGAGCGTGTCCGCGATGACGTGGCGGCGATACTGGAGACATGGCGCTGATCAGCGACAAGGCCAGGTCGACGCGTCAGCCGGCCGGGTTGAAGTCCAGCAGGGCGTCGCCGCGGCGTTTGCGTGCCGCGCCCGGTGAGACGCCCAGCACGCGCTTGAACGCGCGGGCGAACGCGGCCTCCGAGCGGTAGCCGAGCCTGCGCGCGAGCTCCGCGGTCGTGGTCTGGCCGTCCTCGAAGGAGCGGAGCGCGACCTGCATCCGCCACCTGGTCACGTACGTCATCACCGGCTCCCCCACCACCTTCGTGAACCGCGCGGAGAACGCCGAGCCGGGCCACGGCGGCCGGCTGTACGAGATGACCGGCCCCCGGCTGCTGACCTTCGCCGACGCCATCGGCGAGATCGCCGCGGCGACCGGCCGGCCGATCACCTACCAGCGGGCGGAGCTGGACGGCTACATCGCGGCGATGGCCGAGCACGACGTGCCGCCGGACGTGGTCGGCCTGCTGGGTTACCTGTTCGGCGAGGTGCTGGACGGCCGCAACGCGTGGGTCGGCGACGGCGTCGAGCGGGCGCTCGGCCGGCCGGCGAAGGATTTCTCCTTGTACGTCAAGGAGAACCTGGACGCGTGGCGGGTGTGAGGTAGTTCCGGAAGCCGCGCTGCCCTCGGTGCATCATCACCGCGTGGTTGGCGCGGAACAGGGGCCGCGCGATCGGCGCGAAGGTGCGCAGCAGCCGCTTGTTGACCATCACCCGCTGGGAGATCGCGAGCAGCGCACCCTCCGACCGGTGCTCGGCGACGACACCCTGGCAGTAGCCCTCGAGGTCCCCGGTCATGTCGACCCGCATGCGGCCGGAGCGCTCGTCCTGTTCGGCGCGGTGCAGCCGGAACGTCAGCGCGTACGGCAGCAGCGCCCGGCAGGTGACCTCGGCGGTGTCGTCGTCCACACGGGTCACCGCGCGAATGTCGGGCCACCAGGCGGGATAGTTGGCGAGGTCGACGAGCGCGTCGAACACCCGCGCCGTCGCCGCGCGAACCGACCAGACGTTTCGGAAGCTGTAGTCGTTGAGCGACACATCCTCGAGTATGCCGGGACTAGGGTGCTGCCATGGCGAAGTGGACGGTGGCGGACGTACCGGACCAGACGGGCCGCACGGTGGTCGTGACCGGCGCGAACAGCGGGATCGGCCTGGTCACCGCCCGGGTGTTGGCGGCGGCGGGCGCGCGGGTCATCCTGGCGTGCCGCAACGTCGACAAGGGCAAGGCGGCGGCCGCGCCGCTGGCCGACACGGTCGAGGTCAGAGCGCTGGACCTGGCCAACCTGACGTCGGTCCGCGAGTTCGCGGCGTCGATCGATGAGCCGATCGACGTGCTGGTCAACAACGCCGGTGTCATGGCCGTGCCCCTACGCCGCACCGTCGACGGTTTCGAGATGCAGATCGGCACCAACCACCTCGGCCACTTCGCGCTGACCGGTCTGCTGCTCGACCGCGTCCGGGCCAGGGTGGTGACGGTGTCCAGCTCGGCGCACATGGTCGGCCGGATCCGCCTGACCGACCTCAACTGGGAGCGCCGCCGCTACCGGCGCTGGGCAGCCTACGGTCAGTCCAAGCTGGCCAACCTGCTGTTCGCCTACGAACTGCACCGCCGCCTGGCCGCGGCCGAGCGGACCATCGGTTCGTACGCGGCACACCCGGGCTACGCGGCGACGAACCTCCAGTCGCACACGGAGTCGTTGCTGGACCACATCATGGCGTTGGGCAACCGGCTGGTGGCCCAGAGCGCGGCGATGGGCGCGCTGCCCAGCCTGTACGCGGCGACGGCCGAGGCGCCGAGCGGAAGCTTCATCGGTCCGAGTGGCCCGGCCGGCCAGCACGGCTACCCGAAGGTGGTCAACTCGAGCCGGGCCTCCAAGGACACCGTGGTGGCGTCGGACCTGTGGGCACTGTCGGAGAAACTGACAGACGTGACGTTCCCGCTCTGAGGGCGAGGCCAGGTCGCGGCGAAGGCGCCGCGCCTGGCGAGGGTTTGGCCTCCGGCCTCACAGCACGTTCTTCAAGAACTGCCCCGTATAGCTGGTCTTCAGAGCGGCGATCTCCTCGGGAGTGCCCTCCCCGATGATCATCCCGCCGGCGTTGCCGCCCTCCGGGCCCATGTCCACGACCCAGTCCGACGTCTTGATCACGTCCAGGTTGTGCTCGATGACGATCACCGTGTTGCCCTTGTCCACCAGGCCGTTGATCACGCCGATGAGCTTGCGGATGTCCTCGAAGTGGAGGCCGGTCGTCGGCTCGTCCAGCACGTACACCGTCTTGCCGGTGGAACGCTTCTGCAGCTCCGACGCCAGCTTCACGCGCTGCGCCTCGCCACCGGACAGCGTGGGGGCCGGCTGCCCGAGGCGGACGTAGCCGAGACCGACGTCGACGAGCGTCCTCAGGTGCCGGTGGATCGCGCGGATCGGCTCGAAGAACTTCTCGCCCTCCTCGATCGGCATGTCCAGCACCTCGGAGATGGTCTTCCCCTTGTAGTGCACCTCGAGCGTCTCGCGGTTGTACCGGGCGCCCTTGCACACCTCGCACGGCACGTACACGTCCGGCAGGAAGTTCATCTCGATCTTGATGGTGCCGTCGCCGGCACATGCCTCGCAGCGGCCGCCCTTGACGTTGAACGAGAACCGCCCCGGCTGGTAGCCGCGAACCTTCGCCTCGGTCGTGGCCGCGAACAGCTTGCGCACGTGGTCGAACACGCCCGTGTACGTGGCCGGGTTGGACCGAGGGGTGCGGCCGATCGGCGACTGGTCGACCCGCACCAGCTTGTCGACCTGGTCCAGCCCGCGGATCCGCGTGTGCCGCCCGGGGACCTGCCGCGCGCCGTTCAGCTTGTTGGCCAGGACAGTCGCCAGAATGTCGTTGACCAGCGTCGACTTGCCCGACCCGGACACCCCGGTGACCGACACGAGACACCCGAGCGGGAACGACACCTCGACGTTGCGCAGGTTGTGCTCGCGCGCCCCGACGACCGTCAGCTGCCGCTTCTTGTCGACCGGCCGCCGCAGCACCGGCACCTCGATCCGCTCACGGCCCGACAGGTACGCGCCGGTCAGCGACTTCCTGTTCTTCAACAACTTCTCGTACGGTCCACTGTGGACGATCTCGCCGCCGTGCTCGCCCGCACCCGGCCCGATGTCGACGACCCAGTCGGACTGGCGGATGGTGTCCTCGTCGTGCTCGACGACGATCAGCGTGTTGCCGAGGTCGCGCAGCCGGGAGAGCGTCTCGATCAACCGGTGGTTGTCTCGCTGGTGCAACCCGATCGACGGCTCGTCCAGCACGTACAACACGCCGACCAGGCCGGAGCCGATCTGGGTGGCCAGCCGGATCCGCTGCGCCTCGCCGCCGGACAGCGTGCCGGCGGCGCGGTCGAGCGACAGGTAGTCGAGCCCGACGTCGAGCAGGAACCGCAGCCGCGCCTGGATCTCCTTGAGCACCGCACCGGCGATGATGGTCTCGCGCCGGCCAAGGGACAAGCCGTCGAGGAACTCCGAGCACTCGCCGATCGACAGCGCGGAGATCTCGGCGATCGAGCGGTCGCCCTGCTTCTTGTGCGACAGCGTGACCGCGAGGATCTCGGGCTTGAGCCGCGTGCCCTGGCAGGCGGGGCACGGCACCTCCCGCATGTAGCCCTCGTACTTCTCCCGCATGAACTCGGACTCGGTCTGCTCCTGGCGCCGCTCCAGGAACGGGATCACGCCCTCGTAGTTGGCGTAGTACGAGCGCTCGCGGCCGTACCGGTTGCGGTACCGGACGTGCACCTGGTCGGCCGTGCCGTGCAGCACCGCCTTCTGCGCCTTGGCCGGCAGCTTGCGCCACGGCGTGTCCATCCGGAACCCGACGGACTCGGCCAGCGAGGTCAGCAGCCGCGTGAAGTACTCGGCGGTCTGCCCGCCCGCCCACGGCGCGATCGCGCCGTCGCCGAGACTCAGCTCGTCGTCCGGCACGACCAGCTCCGGGTCGACCTCCTGCCGCACGCCGATGCCGGTGCACACCGGGCAGGCGCCGTAGGGCGAGTTGAACGAGAACGACCTCGGCTCGAGGTCCTCGATCGCGAGCGGGTGGCCGTTGGGGCAGGCCAGGTTCTCGGAGAAACCGCGGATCCGGCTCGGGTCGTTCTCCGGCAGGTCGACGCACTCCAGCTCCACCAGACCGTCGGCGAGGCGCAGCGCGGTCTCCACGGAGTCGGTGAGCCGCCGCTTCGAGGTCGCCTTCACCGAGAGCCGGTCGATGACGACCTGGATCTCGTGCTTCTCCTGCTTCTTCAGCTTCGGCGGGTCGGTGAGCTGGTGGACGACGCCATCGACCCTGGCGCGCGAGTAGCCCTGCGACTGAAGCGACGAGAACAGGTCGACGTACTCGCCCTTGCGGCCGCGGATGACCGGCGCCAGCACCTGGAAGCGCAGGCCGTCCTCCATGGCCATGACCTGGTCGACGATCTGCTGCGGGGTCTGCTTGCTGATCGGCTCGCCACAGGTCGGGCAGTGCGGCTTGCCCGCGCGCGCGAACAGGAGCCGCAGGTAGTCGTAGACCTCGGTGATGGTGCCGACGGTCGACCTCGGGTTGCGGTTGGTCGACTTCTGGTCGATCGACACCGCGGGCGAGAGGCCCTCGATGAAGTCGACGTCCGGCTTGTCCATCTGGCCGAGGAACTGCCGCGCGTACGCCGAGAGCGACTCGACGTACCTGCGCTGACCCTCGGCGAAGATCGTGTCGAAGGCCAGGCTCGACTTGCCGGACCCGGACAGCCCGGTGAACACGATCATGCTGTTCCTGGGCAGGTCGATGTCCACGCCGCGCAGGTTGTGCTCCCTGGCGCCGCGAACGACGAGGCGGTCAGCCACTGAAGTCCCTTCGGAGTCGCTCTTCTGACAGGTCACACACGGTTTCGAGGTGTCCGGCGTGGCCAGGGGCCATGCTAGGACGGGGCACCGACAATTCCTGCGCGCGGGCTGCCACCTGTGACTACCGATTACCGGCTGTGGTCACCTAGTGTGGGTGGGGAGGCCAGGTCTGGTTGTCATTTTCTTGCTACCGAACACGCGGGGATGGGCGGTATGAGCATCTCACCTGAGGCGTCGGTCGAGCAGAACGACGTACCTGCGCAGCGTCGCGCCAACGAACGGTCGGCGGTGGCCCGCGCGTTGCGGTTGCTTCCCGCGGTGCGAGAGGCGACCGAGAGACTCGACCTGGTCGTCACAGGATTGGACGACGAGACCATCCACCAGCCGAGCCGGCTGCCCGGCTGGTCGAGGGCCCACGTGGTGACCCACCTTGCCCGCAACGCCGACGCGCTGGTCAATCTGCTGACCTGGGCACGCACCGGCGTCGAGCATCCAATGTACGCGAGCACCGCGGACCGCGACGCGGACATCGAGGAGGGCGCGGACCGGCTCGCCCAGGTGCTCCACGAGGACCTGCACGCGGCCGGCGACCGGTTCATGGTCGCGGCGCGGCGACTGCCGGAGCCGGCGTGGCTCGCGTCCGTCGCCGGTCGCACGCCCGCGCTGTTCCCGGCGGCCAACATCCCGTTCATGCGGCTGCACGAGGTGTGGGTGCACCTGGTGGACCTCGACGCCGGCGTCGAGTTCGACGACGTGCCGCAGGAACACCTCGAGCAGATGCTCGGCGTCGCCGTGACGCGCCATGTCAACCGGCCGGACGGTCCCACCGTCCGGCTGACGGTCGAGCTGCCGGACGACCGGGAACGCGTGTGGGATCTGACCGGTGGCGACAACGCCGAGCCGCACGAGGTCGCCGGCTCGGCGGCCGACGCCATCGCCTGGCTGACCGGCCGCAGCGACGGTGCCGGGTTACGCGGTGACGTGCCCGTGCTGCCCGCGTGGGGCTAGAAGCTCACGTTCTCGAATCGTGTGGCGAACCCCTTCCCGGTCGGCGACGCGCACATCACACCAGCCAGCACCGACAGTTCCGGTGGGAAGTAGGCGAGGCGCAGCATCGTCGCGGGTGCGGCGCCGTTCACGCCGTAGGAGACGGTGACCGTGTCACCGGTCCGCGCGGCCTTGATCGTGACCCGCGCCGCCCCGTCCGGAAGCGCGACGACCGACCAGTCGGACACGTCGCGCGTCACCACCGCGGACAGCTGCTGCTGCCCGTCGACCAGCTCGATGCCGCTCTTGATCCAGTTCCGCTCGTCGATCCGCAGCGCGATGCCGGCCTGGTCGAACTGCTCGGTGTAGTCGCCGGCGAACGTGACGGTCAGCTCGAAGTCGCCCGCCTTGTCGACGCCGAGGACGTGACCGGTGTCGCGGACGAAGCTGTAGTGGGTGGTGCGCCAGAAGTCCGTGTCCGGGTCGGTGGTGACCTGGAGGGTCCGCTCCCCCGCCGTCCACGTCGTCGGTTCGTTGAGCCAACGCCAGCCGGTCGTGCCGAAAGCCTTGATGGTGTGATCCACCAGGCCATGCTGTCAGTGGCCGGCGACCAGCCGCTAGGGTCGGCGACGTGGACGTTGTCGAGGACTACACCGGTCATGTCGAGCCAGGCGGCGCGGCGGCGCGACGCACGCTGGACCAGCTGACGATCACCAAGATCTCGGTCGGTCCGATGGACAACAACGCGTACCTGCTGGTGTGCCGAGCCACCCAGGAGGCGCTGCTGATCGACGCCGCGAACGACCCGGAACGCCTCTCGGACCTCATCGGGCACGGCGACGACCGCCCCACGCTGCGCACCATCGTGACGACGCACCAGCACCAGGACCATTGGGGAGCGCTCGGCGCGGTCGCCGGCGCGTACGGCGCGAACACGATCGCGCACGAGGAGGACGCCGGCCCGCTCCCCGTGCCGCCCGACCGCTACGTGACGCAGGGCGACCGCATCCCGGTCGGCGACTGCGAGCTGGAGGTCATCCACCTGCGCGGCCACACACCGGGCTCGCTGGCGCTCCTGTACCGCGACCCGGCCGGCCACGGCCACCTGTTCACCGGCGACTCGCTGTTCCCCGGCGGAATTGGGAGAACAACAGCTCCGGAGAACTTCACGTCGCTGATCAACGACGTGTCGTCGCGGATCTTCGACAAGCTGCCCGACGACGTGTGGTTCTACCCGGGCCACGGCGACGACTCCACACTCGGCGTCGAGCGGCCGAAGCTCGACGAGTGGCGCGCTCGCGGCTGGTGAGGTTGACCGAGATCCGTTGCCCGCAACGAAGCCACACCGCCTACGGTTGGTCGTCGAGTTCGTCCTCGTAGCAGCCGAATGGAGCACCACCCGGCGTGTAGCCCACGACGTACATTCGCCGGTCGTCCACCCAGATCCAGTCTGGGTCGGCGAAGACCTCATCGGTGCTCCGTGCCGTCTTGCGTTGGGCGACGGGCCGCCGCTGCGCCCATCTCGTCGCGGTGGCCGGCAGTGGAAAGCCCATCACGGTGAGCTCGTGGTGGGCGGTGTAGCGATCGACGCCATAACGCTTTGCATACGCCGGCACGGTGACCCGCGCCCCGGAACGAATCCAGGCCATCGCGGAGTCCCGGCGAGCCTGCTTGCCCATCCGATGATGTCGCGGCTGCATGGCGCTACCGCAGGTCGAGTGCGCTGCGCAGGCGGTCGGGGCTCATGACGCCGGGCTTGTCGTGGTCGCTGGGGAAGGAGTCGAGGAGCCGGATCAGGTCGCCGCGTCGGGTCGGGTCGGCGGCGGCCTGCGAGGTGTGTGCCCGGCCAGCGCGGGGATGGGCTCGTCGAGCCACTTCCGCTCGTAGTCGCGGACGAACTGGTCGAGCGCGGCCGCGACCTCAGGAGCAGGGGCGGCCGTGGCGCGCTCGGACGGACTCGCGGCGGCGAGAGCGGCCGCCTCCTGAGCGGACTGACGGGTCTGGTTCACGACAGTGAGCGTCTTGTCGAGCGCGCGGAGAGTGTCGAGCACGCGGTCGGCACGGGCCTCGCTGTTGGTGTGCACGGTCAGTTCGTGCTCGTCCAGGCTCAGCGTGGCCCGGACGCGTTCGAGGTCGTCGGCGCTGGTGGCATCGACCCACTCCGGGCCGTCGGCATCGCGCCGGTAGGTCTCGTCCAGTTCGGCGACCAGCGCGGCCGGGTCGTCGCTTCGCAGGGTGATCTCGCACAGCACCAACGGCTCCCCCTCGGTGTTCACCAGCACGGGCGGGGCGAAGCGTCGGGTGAGCAGGGAGACCAGGTCGACCGAGTCGGGCTCGGTGTCCAGCAATGCGAGTAGCTCGTCGAGCTCACGCAGCGCGACGGGTTCGATGCCACCGAAGATCTGCATCGTGTCGCCGGTCGGCACCACCCGGGCGCAGATCAACGCACCCTCCTTGAGCTGCCGGCTGGCAGTTCGCTCCCGGACCAGGTGAACGTCGCCGGTCCGCAGGTCACGCACCGTGCAGCCCTCGCCGCGGCGGACCTGCTCGACCTCGTACACCGACCGGTCGACGAGCAGCCACTGATCGGCCAGGAGCCGCTCGTCATCCGGCAGCAACGCGCCTCGCGTCCGCACGAACTCGGCGAACAACCCGCCTTCGAACAGGACCGCGTCGGTGACCAGCGGGTCGTCGTCCATCGCGTCGAGTACGGCGAACCGGTCGTCGGAATGCTGTGACCGCACCTTCGCCACCTCCAATACCTCGGCGCCCCACGGACCGTCGGCCAGGAACCTGGCCGCCTTCTGGTACAGCCACGTCGCGCGCTCGTCCAGCGGGCGTTGTTCGCGGCGCAGGTGGCACTTCTTGTACTTGCGACCGGACCCGCACCAGCACGGGTCGTTGCGGCCGAGGTCGGACCGGGGCGCGACCTGGAACCGCTCGAGCACCCCGACCAGGAGGTCGTCCTGCGGCGCTTCGGCGCGACGCAGCAGCGCGAGCCCGCGCGCCGCGTCACCGCGATCGCCGGCATAGCGGGCAAGGTCGACCAACGCCAATGGCCACGTCGGGTCCAGCGACTCCGCTGCCTCGTAGTCGGCCTCGGCCCGCGTCACGTCGCCGAGCCGCTCGTGTGCCTTGCCACGCAGCCACCGCAGCGCCGGCCGGGCCTCGCGCGGCGCGAGCGGCTCCAGCGACTCGGCGAACAACCCCAACGCCGCGGCGCCGTCGCTGCCGGCCACCATCGTCTCGGCGAGGACCGCCTCGGCGATGGCGGGTTCTGCCAGCTTCGGCAGGACCGTCCGGACCGCGGTAGCGGTTTTGCGGTCCGGGCCAAGATCGGCAGGCAACTCGCTGATGAACTCGGACAGCGCGGTGTCGTCGCCGTCCTCGTGCGCCTTCATCGCGACCGCGTGGAACTCGGCGACCTGCTCGTACAGCATGACGATCGCCAGGACCGCGAGAGCCTCGTCGTCATCGAGGTCGTGCCGCCGTCCGATCGCCGCGCGCCGCCCGTTCGCGCGCCACCGCCGGAAATCGAACCCCTTCGGGGCCAGCAACTCGCCGTCGTACGGCAGTCCGCAGCCGTCCAGCACCTCCCCCAGCGGGGGCAGCGGTTCGGCGAACAACGTCGGATCATCCGCGCACGCGGTCCAGACCACCGTGGCCAGCGAGATGGGCCCGCCGGTTCCGGCGTCCAGCACCGCGCTCAGCCGGTCTCCCACATCTACCGCCCGCTCCGGCATCGGCACCTGGTACGGCACGACCTCCAGCACCAGCCCGTCGCCCGTGATCCGCAGCGCGATCACGTCGCCCTCGGCCAACCCCTTTCCCTGGAGATAGTCGGGTGGCAGGAGCAAGGCGCCGGAATCACCCACCACCTCCGCGGGAATGCCGCGCTCGGCCAGCACGTCGGCGTCGAAAGGGAGAAGCACCGCGACCACCGGCGAACCGTCGGGCACCAGTCTCTGATACTCCTCATGCTCGGTCAGCGTGCCGACCGGGTCCAGATCCGGGCCGGCGTCGAGGAAGTCGTGCTCGACCTCCGGTCCCGTCAACCGATGCGTGAACATCCGGCCGGCCAGCAGAGCCGGCACCAACGCCCACCGCTCGTCGACGAGCACGGTCACGAGACCGTCCCCGTCGTCCAGCACATCCACCAGCGCCTCATCAACGTCGTCCCCGCGAGCCACACCGCGCTCGGCCAGGACGGAAACGAGCCGCTCCTCGGTCATCGGCCCGTACTCGGCCAACACACCGGCGACCACGTCGGCGAGGTCAGAAGTCATAGCGAGGGAAGAGTCGGCCACGGCCGAACACGGTACCGCTCCGCACCGGAGGTCAAGACGCGACGTGGCCACGCAACGATGACTTGTCCCTGGTTCGCCTCCAGGGTCAGCGCCACCAGCGTCCGCACCGAATGGCGGGACGGCCAGGGGCGGACACTTCGCGAGAACCAGCAGGACACCGCGGACGCGCCGGTGGACGACATACCAGCGAATAGGCCCTCAGGAGATTGCGGTTAACGGTCATCTGACCACGAAAGTACCGTCGATCTTGTCGATGCGGCACCGTTACCAGCGTGGCCCGGATCGGAGGTCAGCCATGAGTTCGGGGAGCACGAGTTCTTCCTGAACATGGATACCGTGCTGTTCGAGTGCGGGGCGCAGATCCGAGTCCCACGTCGCGTCGACGGGGCGGCCGGTGAGTGTGCCGCCCTTCACCTCGGTGAGCGCGGACCGGTACGACGGCGTGTCGAACCGCCATGGTCGCCACGCGTGGCGCTCGCCCAGTGCGTTGGCGATGCGGATGCCACCCCAGTCGAAGTCACCGTGATACGCCAGGTGGGCGCCATCCGCGACGAGCAGTGCGAGCAGGCCGAGCGCCGCGGCGGACGGGTGACCGCTCAGGCATACCAACGGCGGGCACTCGGGTCCCAGCTCGTCGGCGGCGCACGCCATCACGATCGGGTTCTCGCACACCCACACCACACTGTCGCCGGCACCAAGACTCGGCCGGTCCCGGCCGAGCTGCCGCAGGGTGAACACGCACGGTTCGCCGGCCTCGCGCGCCAGCGCGGCCATCCGACCCACCACTGTCGAAGTATCCCCGGGCAGGCCCGCGCACAGCACCGAGGAGGACAGCTCGTCCCGGTGTACGCCGACGGCCGCCCAGGCAGCACGGCGTTCGACGGCCGACCCGTCGCCGGTCGGCGCCGCTCCGGCCAGCACGCGAACCGCGGCGAGCGACAGCGTGGCCAGCGGCCTGCCGTCATCCAGCGCGTGGGCGTCGCCTGTGGTCGCCGCGGCCAGCCGGCCCAGCGCGAGTCCGGTCGACGGCAACGCGTCCAGTACCCGCACCAACTCCGCGACGAGCGTCGTCGCGTCGTCCGGCTCCGGCGCCATCCTGCGGAGCATGCCGGTGGCGTCGAGCCAGGTGCGCCAGGTGGCCAGCTCGGCGCGCCGGTCGACAAGCTCGTCCAGTGGCGCGCACGCCACCGACCATGCCGCGGTCTCCGCGGCCGCCTCGGCGACCCTGTCGGGCACCGCACCGAGGAGAAGCCGGGCCGCCGCCAAGAGCCCGCCCGGCGCGGCACCGCTGGCCCGCAGCACGGCGTCGACCTCATCCAGTGACACCGTCAACGACGTGCCGGTCCCAGCCCTGCGGCCGAGCAGCCGTTCCACCGCGCGCCGCTGCTCGAGACCGGCCGCGGTCAGGGTGACGGTGCCCGTCACCGGCTTGCCGAGTTCCAGCCGGCGGCGCACTCGGTTCAGCAGCCACGCGGTGTGCGCACCGCCGAGCAGCCGTTGCAACCGGGCCTCGTCGGCGCGTTCCTCCACCACCCTCCCCTCACTCGAACAGCGTGCCGACCGGACCGCCGGCCGGAACGGGTGCCGGCAGGTAGGACGCCGGCCGGTCGAGCCGCACCCGCTCGCGGCCGTCCCACTGCCACGAGGTGACCAGCACCGCGTCGATCCCGTCGCGGCGCGTGAGCTGGGCGATGGCCAGGCCGGGCACCTGCGGGTAGCAACCCCACTCGCGTTCGCTGGTCATCACCACGTCGAGGTCGAAGGCGGCCAGCAGACCGAGGCACTTCGCCCGGGAGTCGTCGTCCACTCCCGCGAACGCCTCGTCCAGGGCGATCAGGCGCGGCGCGTGCGGGTTGCCGGCCGACGTGTAGAAGGACGACGCCGCAGCGAACAACGGCACCGACGCGGCAAGCACCCGCTCACCGCCGGAGGCCGGTCCCGTTGCCGGACGCCATTGGCCGTCCTGGAAGCGCTGGATGGTGAACTCGTGCCAGCCGCGATAGTCCAGTGCCCGGGTCAGCTGCTCCACCCAGCCGCCCGAGCTGTCCTCGGCATGCTCCCGGTTGATCTGCTCCTGCAGGAAGGCGCCAACCGCCGCACGGTCCTCGGCGCTCCACGCGTCCGCGGTCTGGCGCAGCAGCCGGTCGCGCACCTTGTTCAAGCCCTCGGGCGCGGTACGGGCCACCCGCCACTGCAGCCGCAGCCGCATGCCGGTCGAGGTCGGACGGTCCGCCAGGTCCCCGTTGATCGCCGTCACCTGGCTCTCCGCCCCGGTGATCAACTCCTGCAGGGTGCCGGCCACCTCGTTCACCAGGTGGTTCTCCAGGATCTCCCGCTCCTTCGCGGACAGCAGCGTGGCCCGGTGGTCCGTCTCGACCTCGAGCCCCGCCACCAGGGTGGGAATGTCCTGCTTGCGCCCCTGGAAGAGCACGTCCACCACGATGATGCCGTCGCGGACGGTCATGCCGACCGAATGCCCGTGCCTGGACAACGCGTCGGTGAGCAGCTTGTGCTCGGCCGAGACCCGCTGCTGCACCAACTCCCACGGCCGGTCGGCGTCGTCGACCGTGTCGAGCGCCGCGTTGACGGCCCGGGCCGCCGCGACGGCCGGGGTCGGCGCCCAGTCGGATTCCACGTCGGGCACCACCAGGTCCGGCAGCACGGTGTTCAGCAATCCGGTGGCGACGAAAGCACGCAGCGCCGCGATGGCATGGTCACGTTCTGCGGCCGCGGTGTCGATCGACTCCCGCAGGGTCTCCCGCCGGCCATCGGCCTTGCCGCGCTCGTCGCGGGCCCGGTCCGCGGCCTTGCGCGCATCTCCCTCATGCTCGTCGCGCGTGTCCAGCTCGGTCGCGACGGCGGCAAGCTTGCGATACAGCTCATCGACTCCGGCACCGGCCGTCTCGACCAGCACCCGGTGGCGTTCAGCCGCGGCATCCGCCTCACCACGGGCCCGGTCGGCGGCGAGAGTGGTCTCCTCCCGCGCGTCCACCGCCGTGTTCAGCTCCTGCTCGGCGTCCGCCACGCTCCGGCGCGCCCGGTCGGCCGCCCGCGCCGCCGGCCACAACCCGGCCAGCGCCACCCGGTAGTCCGCGAGCGCGGCGCGAACCGCCGCCAGCGCGTCGTCGTCCGGCGGTAACCCGACATCGCCGGCGAACTCGGTCATCTCGGCCCGTGCCTGCCGCACAGCAACCTGTCGTCGGTCCACGACCACCGCCGCGCCGGCCAGTTGCTCGTCCACCCGGCGTTTGGCCTCGTGCTCGGCCGCGAGCCTGTCGTGGGCCCGCAACAACTCGGCATCCGAAGGGCGGGCCCGCTCCTCGGCGACCAGCACCACGGCCAGGTCGGCCAGGTCGGAGGCGAGCTCGGCCAGTTCGTCGAGCCGGGTCTGGATGACGGCCAGGTCCTCCTCGAGCCGGACCAGCCTGGTCCGGCGGGCGGCTTCCCGCGCGCCCTCGCCGATGTAGCAGGCCGCGGGCTTGTGCCAGGTTCCGGTGAGCGGGCCGTTGGCGAACCGGCCGTCCACACCGACCCAGGTCGGCCAGCCGGGACCGAGGCCGATCGCGGCCAGCACCGAGCCGACCGCGCCATCGGTGATCGTCGCCGCCAGCGGGTCGTCCCGATCGACGGCCGGAGTCAGCACCGCGGTCAGGCCGCCGCCAGGTGCGGGATCTCCCGGCCCGACGATGACGTCGTCGTGCACGGCATCGCGCAGCTCGCCGTCCGGCGTCATCCAGGCGTCGAGGATGCCGGCCGCTTCCAGGGCCGCTTCGAGGCCGGCCCGATGGTCCTCGGGCACGCCGGCGGCGAAGTCCACCACCTTCCACAGCGGCGCACCGGGCCGCCCGTCCCTGCTCCGCTCATTGCGGGTGTACGGCTGCGGCGGCACGTCGTGGCCGCCGTCCCGCAGCCGGTCGATCTCCTCCGCGACGGCGGCGCGCTCGCGTTCGGCCCCGGCCTGGTGCGCGTCCACCTCGGCCTGCCGGCGGCCCAGGTCGGCGGTGGCCCTGCGGACCGCGTCGTCCACCGCCGACGCCGCCGGGTTCTGGCCGGCCGGCACCTCGGTCCACGCGTCCAGTGCGGCGAGCACGTCTTCCGGCTCGGCGACCCGCAGGTGGGTGGCGTCGGTGAGATAGCGGGTGTAGTCCGCGAGCAGCGCGGCGGCGTGTTCGGCCACCGTGCCGCCGGCCGAGGTGATCCGGTCGGCGGCGGCCTGCTGCTCGCCGGTGATCCGGTCGACCTCGGCACGGGCGGTGCGCAGCGCGGCGTCGGCGGCTCGCGCGGCGTCGAGCAGCACCGCCAGCCGCGACAACGCGGCGGCCTGCCGGTCGATCAGCGCGCTGCCCGTCCGGGCGGCGTCGGCGAACGGCGGTGCTGTGGCGGCCAGTTCGGCCATCACCGCGTCATGGCCTTCAGTCACCAGCGCCGCTTCGGCGGCGGTCGCGGCGGCTGCCCGGGCGGCACGGAAGGCAGCGTCGTCGGTGTCCGCGTCCGTCCGGGCCTGGACCAGCTGCGCTTCCCGGCGTCTGGCCGTCGCCACCGCGGAGCCCCGATCGGCTTCGCGAGCCGCCGCGAACTTCCCGAGCCGGTCGGCATCCTGGCCGGCCGTCTTCAACGCCTCGGCGTCACGCATCTCCGGGCTCTGCTGCAGGGCGGTCCGCCGGGCCTCCAGCGCGATCTTGACCGAGGCCAGCTCCATCAGCCGTTGGTCGGCGGCGGCGAGCGCGTCGGCTGCCGTCTGGTGAGCGGCCTCTGTGTCACCGAGCTCGCGGCCGAGCTGCTCGTAGCGGCTGTGTGCCTGCCGCAGCGGTGTGGCACACCGTCTGGCCGCGATACCGGCGTACCGGCGGTAGTGGGTGAGGAAGGCGTCGGCAGCGGACCGGGCCTCGGCCAGGCCACGCAGCGCCTCCCGCTCCTCGTCCAGACCGCGAAAAGCCTCGGCGACCGTGGTGACCAGCGCGGGATCAAGCGGCGGCAGTGCCTCGGTCAACGCGCGGGACAGCAGCTTCTCGTCCGGCTTCTTGGACAGTTGCGGCTGACGCAGCTGGATCAGCAGGTTGACCAGGGCCTCGTACCGGTGGGTGCCCAACCCGAAAAACGTCTCGTCCACGGCGCGGCGGTAGTCCGACGCGGTGTCGTACACCGTGCCGTGCCCGTCCACGGCGTCGCGCAGCTTCTCCCTGGTCAGGGCGACTCGGGTCGGGCTCAGCAGGGACAGGTCCGAACCGACGCGCTGGCTGGTGACGAAGAACCAGTGCCGAGCGATTCCGCGCCCGGCCACGGCCTTGAGCCCGGCGCCGATCGTGCGATATTCGACTGTGCCGTCGGCCAGCTTCCGGCCGAACTCCAGCCAGGCGTAGCCAAGCCGCTCAGGATGGGGATGTTTGCCGCCCAGCAGCAGGTTCCACTCCATCCGCTTGTTGCGGTCGCCGTCCGGCTCGACCCGGTGCGCGGCCAGTTCGCCGTCCAGCAGGAACGGCAGGGTCAACGCGAGCACCTTGGACTTCCCGGTGCCGTTGTTGCCCCGCAACAGCAGCCGGCCGTCGTGGAAGTGGAACTCCTCGACATCGTAATAGAACAGATCGACCAGCCCCGCGCGCAACGGCTGCCAGCGCTGGCGATGCGGAACCGGGGTGCCGATGGTCATGCGCGGGTCGCCTCCCTCGTCGAACGGGCCGCCGGTCCGGTGCGGATGGTCGGCGCCTGCACGGCGTAGCGCGCGATCGCCGGCCGGGCGATCACCATTGGCGTCTCGCCGGGGACGTCGGCGACGAGTCTCAAGGCGCGCAGCTTGTCCAGTGCGATGGTGAGCAGCTCCGCGTCGGCGCCCGGTTCCGTGACCCCACGCCGCCAGTAGGTTTCGTGTTCCCTGGCCATCGCCCGGACGTGAGCACACAGCCGGTCCACCGTGACCGGTTCGCCGCTGGTCGCCCGGCGTGCCAGATACTCGGCGACCAGCAGGGTCACGTGACCGTCGGTGCGCTGCTCCGGCATGCGCACGTCGGTCAGCTCGTCGTACGGGTCGACCATCGCGATGCCCTCGGCCCGCATCTCCGCGACCAGGCCGGTGGCCTGCTCGATCCGCCGGGTGATCGCATGCCGCTGGCCGACCAGGTAGCCACGCTCGTCATCGGTCAGTTCGTCGTAGTAGACGACCGGGTCGTCCACCAGCCGGCGGGTCACCCGGTGCCGGAGCGCCCGGTTGCGCAGGTCGTCGGTGTCTGGCACCGGCTCGCTCGTCAGCTCGTCCAGCCGATCTACGTGCCCGGACACCTCGATGGTGGACGGGCCGCGCGCACCGGTCAGCAGCGCGGCCAGCACCCGGCGACGCACGTCGTAGAGGACGTCGCCGGTGGCGGTCAGGTAGGCGTCCTCGTCACCCGCGACTCGCTCCAGCACCCCGAGGCCGAGCAGCAGCCGGACCACCGCGACCAGGTCCGAGCGCTCGTCCCGGCGGCTCAGGGTGAACACGACTCCGGCATCGGCAAGCTCAGGCTCGCCGGCCGCGACCAGCACCCCTTCCGCCAGCCGGCCGAGGGTGATCTGCGCGTCGGCCCGCTCCAGCACCGACAGCGCCAGGCATGCCAGCACATAGCGGCGGCGGCCGAACGCCGGCCGGCCCCTGCCCTCGCGCGCCGGATGAGTGCCGTCGTCGGTGTTGCCGGCCGGCACCGTCTTGAACAGCCGCGCGGAGTCCGTGTCCACCACCAGCCGCCAGCCGGTCTCGGTGGCCAGCCACTCACGCAGGTCGGTGACGTGGCGCCG
>Ga0193742_1000184_pt1 | contig 45808 bp, 44 predicted proteins | sample L2c1metaG_FD_165511 | JGI IMG/M metagenome (GOLD analysis project Ga0193742, IMG submission 165511) | Soil microbial communities from a riparian zone of the East river system, Colorado, United States - L2c1 | ecosystem: Environmental > Terrestrial > Soil > Riparian zone | place: USA: East River... | reverse complement strand
GCGGGTTCGGGCGGGGTTAGAACGAGTCGCGGTTGTAGGTGCCCAGCAGTTCGGCGAGCTTCTTGTCGTCGCGGTCCGCGGCCGGGACCAGCACCTCCGACACCACGTCGGTCAGCTCGGCGAGCCGCTGGTTGAGCAGGCGCGACTCCTGCACCTCACGCTCCAGCTCGGCGACGCGGTCGTGCAGCGCGCGGATCTCGTCGTCGACCCCGGTGATCCGTGCGACCCGGCGGCCCTGCCGCGCCACCACGCCGCGCAGTCGCGACCTCAGCGTTTCCATGTTGCCACCAGCCTGCATACGTGCGGATCCTCATCCTTGTAGACCGCGAAGCCGTACCCCTCTTCGCGGTGTTCGATCTGGCCACCCCACGACTCGATCTCCGCCGCGACCACGTCGCCGGGGAGGTACTTGCGGAAGTGCTCGCCGTACACCTTCTCCGCCGTGGCGTTCTCGTCCGTGCGGAACTCCAGGTAGAACCGGCCGCCGCGGCGCAGGCACAGGCTCGCGATGCGCCACAGCGCGTGCCGGCCGGCGTCCTCCAGCGCGTGGATCAGGAACCGCGCGTACAGCGTCGGCGGCTCGTCGCGGTGGGCGAGCTCGCCGCCCATCCCGAGCACCTGGCGGACGTCGTACAGGTTGAGCGTCTTGAACCGCGCCGGGATGCCTTCCGCGGCCGCCGTCTTGCCGGCCCGGTCGGTCGCCGCGGGGATGTAGTCCATGCCGAGCACGCCGTGCCCCTGCCGCGCGAACCACAGCGAGTCGCGGCCGGTGCCGGAGCCGATGTCGACGACCGCGGCCGTCGCGGGCTCCCGCTCGTGCACCCACTCCGCGAACGGCGACGGCTGCTCGGACACGGTCGAGCCGGCCTTGCCGAAGTAGAACGGCCACCAGTGTCCCCGGTTGGACGTGTTGCCACGGGTCCAGCCGTCGAGCCGGCGCCGGACCCAGTGCGGCGTCTCGAACTTGAACGACGGGTCCGGGATGCGCCAGTGCGGGCCGTAGGTGATCTCCAGCAGCGCCTCGGGCTTCGCGGGCGCGCGGACCTTGCGGCCCTCCAGCTCGATCTCGCCGATCGGCAGGATCACGCCGGGGTCGAAGTCCTCCGCGTGCACCTCGGGCATCAGGTAGAACGTGCCGTCGACGACGAAGCCCGTGAAGATGTCGATCGCGCGGCCGCCCTCGGGGTCCGGCACGATCACCTTGAAGTCGGCGGCCGAGAACCGCCAGGTCCAGTAGCCGGCGCGGATCATGATCCGCTCCAGGGCGAACGACTCGCGCGCCACGTCCACCGGGCTGTGGTGCTTGCTCAGGTACGCGACGTCGGCGTCGGAGTCGTGCGGGATGAAGTGCCCGTCGCGGACCGCGCCGAGCAGCGCGCCGAACGCCAGGAACGCGTCGACACCGCCCTCGTCGCGCATCTTGGCGAGCACGTCCTCGATCGCGTCGAGCAACGCCTCCCGCGTCGCCTCACCGCGCTCGGAGAACCCGCACTGCATGTCGCCGCCCTTGTCGACGATCAGCGGGCGACCCTGCCCGTCGACGATCTTGACGCGGTGGTCGCTCTCGTCGAACACGACGTCGCCGACGAACAGCACCTGCTCGCCGAAGCGCTCGCGCACCATCACCTGCCCGGTGCCGCGCAGGAACGGTCTCAGGTTGACCGGCCAGCGCGCGATGCGCCGCCCTTCGGCGAGCTGGGTGTCCCGCTCGGCGTTGAACGACCAGACCCACTGGTCGTCGAAGTGCACGTCCACAACCGACTCCTGGCCGGCCGCGACCCGCACACCATCCTGGTCAACCGCGGCGGCCCCCACCGACGCGTCCTGGCTACTGTCTGCACCTGACATAATCTGCAGCACTCTAACAGCGGGTGAACAAAAGGCGGAATCCGCGCGATCAGGTCACCGAGCGTATTCGGTACACGAGAACCGATCCGGCCACGCCGACCAGCGCGGACAGTAGGTACAGCACCGGGTACCCGCCGAGGTGCGTGACTATGGGTGCCGCGACCACCGGCGCGAGCACCTGCGGCAGCGAGTTCGCGATGTTGATCACGCCAAGGTCTTTGCCCCGGTCGCCGGCCGCCGGCAGCACCTCGGTCATCAGTGCGAAGTCGACCGAAAGGTAGACGCCGAAGCCGATCCCGAGCACCCCCGCGGCCAGCAGCGAGCCCGGCCAGGTCGGCCAGAACGCGAGGATCAGCGCGGCCACCGCCATCACGACGCCGGCCCAGCAGACGAACACCCGGCGCCGGCCGGTGCGGTCCGACCAGACACCGCCGGCGACCACAGTGGACAGCAGCGTGACCGCGTAGATGGCGGTGAGCAGGAAGACACCGCTGTCCGGGTCGTCGTGGCCGACCTCGTCCTGCAGGAAGTACAGCAGGTAGACGATCGCGATCGCGTTGCCGAGGTTCAGCAGGAAGCGGGTGAGCCAGGCCCAGCCGAAGTCCGGGAAGCGGCGCGGGCTGATCCAGAAACTCTTGAGCGACAGGCGCGGCCGGGCCACCGGGTCCAGCACGGTGTCCTTGCGCAGCAACAGGTACGGCACGGTCGCGACGACCAGGAACGCCGCGCACACGAGGTAGCCGGCGGCGAGGCCGCCGACCGCGGCCGCGAGCCCGGAGCCGACGACGATGCCGAGCGTCTGCCCGACGCCGAGCCAGCCGCCGACCATGCCGCGCTGGCGGTGCGGGACCTGGTCGGGCACCGCGGCGAACAGGGCGGCCTGCATGGCGTTGAGGGAGAACTGCGCGGCGCACCAACCGATCGCCATCACGGCGACGTTGGGCGCGACCGCGAGCAGGCCGAGGGAGGCGGCGCCGCCGAGCGCGCCGAGCGCCGTCCACGGCAGGCGGCGGCCCGCGCGCCAGGTCGTGCGGTCGGAGATCGCGCCGAACAGCGGGTTGGCGACCACGGAGAACGCGGCGCCGAGCCCGACGACCACGCCGAGTGCCAGTTCTTTGTCGTCCGGAGCGAGGTCTTGCGCCTGCAGGCCGAGCAGAACCTGGATGGGGCCGTAGAAAGCGGTGAACAGGCCGAGGGAGGCGAGAGAGAGCAGCGCGGTCCAGCGGGCCGGGACCGGTGTCGTCGGCTCCGTCTGTGGCTGATGGTTCGCTCCGCGAGCTCCGCTCACCGCTGGGCTCTGATGAGGTCGCGGTACCAGTAGTAGGAGTCCTTGGGGGTGCGGGCGAACGTGTCGTAGTCGACGTGCACGAGGCCGAACCGCTGCGAGTAGCCGACCGCCCACTCGAAGTTGTCCACAATGGACCAGACGAAGTAGCCGCGGACGTCGATGCCGTCGGCGATCGCCTTGTGCACCGCACGCAGGTGCCCGTCGAGGAAGTCGATGCGACGCTGGTCGTGCCGCTCGTCGTGGAACGCGCAGCCGCCCTCGGTGATGTAGATGGGCGGCAGGTTGTCGCCGTAGCGGTCGGCCAGCATCGTGAGGGTCTCGTGCAGCCCGTTCGGCACCACGGGCCAGCCGAAGTCGGTCACCGGGTAGCCGTCGATCATGGGGAAGTCGAACGGCAGGCCGTCCGGCATGGCGACGCCGTCGATCACCGCCGGCGCGTCGGACGCGCTCGGCGCGGCGACCTTGCTCGGCAGGTAGTAGTTGACGCCGTACCAGTCCAGCGGCGTGGCGATGACGGCCAGGTCCTCGGCGACCGGGCCCGGCATGGCGGCGGCGAGCTCGTCGGTCGGGTAGCGCCCGGTCAGGATGGGGGCGGCGAACATGTCGTTGACGAGGCCGTCGTAGAGAGCGGCGGCGCTGCGGTCCGCGGCGCTGTCGGACGCGGGCCACACCGGCACGTGGTGGTTGGCGATGCCGACGCTCGTGGCGCCCGCGGCACGCAGCGCCCGCACGGCGAGCCCGTGCGCCAGGAGCTGATGGTGGGCAACGGGAAGCGCCTCGAACATGAGGCTCTTGCCGGGCGCGTGCGCGCCGACCGCGTAGCCGAAGAGCGTGAGCACCATGGGTTCGTTGAGGGGCATCCACATGCGGACGCGGTCCGCCAGCTTGTCCGCCACCGTGGTCGCGTAGTCGGCGAAGCGGAAGGCGGTGTCGCGGTTGAGCCAACCGCCCTCGTCCTCGATCCGCTGTGGAGTGTCCCAGTGGAACAGCGTGGCGGCCGGCGCGATCCCGTTGGCGCACAGCTCGTCGACGAGCCGGTCGTAGAAGTCGAGGCCCTGCGTGTTGACGGCGCCGTAGCCGCCGGGGAGGACGCGTGGCCAGGAGATGGAGAACCGGTAGGCGCCGACGCCGAGGTCCCGCATGAGCGCGACGTCCTCGCGGTACCGGTGGTAGTGGTCGGTGGCGGTCGCACCCGTGTCGCCGTTGCGGACCGCGCCGGGTCTCGCCGTGAAGGTGTCCCATGTGGACGGACCGCGGCCGTCCGCGGCGACGGCGCCCTCTATCTGATAGGCCGAACTCGAGACTCCCCACAGAAAACCGTCGGGGAAGGCTGGCAGGGTCATCGCGATCCTTCACGAGCGCAGGGAGCCGAGCGGCAGAAAACTAGAGCTCCGCGCCGTCCCGGTCAACCCCCAAGATCGGGACCGGACGCCGCAAGGCGAGGACGGCCGTGACCAGCGCCGCCGCCACGAGGCCGGCGCCCATCGCGAACGCCTGCTGGTAGGTGCCGGACACGGCGACCAGCAACGACAGTCCCAGTGCGCCGCCCACCTGCTGACTGGTGTTGAACAGGCCCGACATCAGGCCGGCGTCGGACTCCGTGGCGCCGGCCATGCCCAACGCCATCAGTGCCGGCATCGCCGCGCCGAAGCCAACGCCGAGCAACAGCATCGCCACCAGGATGTGCGGCACGAACGCGACCGGCCCGAACGCGAACACCGCCAGTCCCAGTGCGATGAGTGCCAGTCCGGACAGCAACACCGTCCGCTCGCCGAAGCGGCCGTTGAGTCGTGCGGACAACAACAGCGACACGGCGCCGATCGACATCGCGACCGGGACCATCGCGAGGCCCGTCGCCAGCGCGGAGTATCCCAGCGACCGCAGGTACAGCACCGCGAAGAACAGGAACCCGAACATGGCCGCCACCAGCAACGCCAGCACGGCGTTCACCCCGGCGACCGAGCGAAAGGCCCGCAGCGGCAACAGCGGCGTCGCGAACCGGGACTCACGGCGTACGAACAACGCCAGCAGCACCACCGAGACAACGCCCGCGACGAGCACCCCGTTGACGATCGCGTACACGGCCAGCATGAGGCCCGCCGTCGCGAGCGCGCCGCCGAGCGCGTCCGCGGCGCCGCGCACAGCCCGGTCCTCGGCGATCAGCCGCAGCGCGAGAAACACCGTGAGCACACCGATCGGGAGGTTGATGTAGAAGATCCATGACCACGACACCGACTGGGTGATCACCCCACCGAGTAGGGCACCCAACGAGCCACCGGCCGCCTGCACGAAGCTGAACACCCCGAGCGCGCGGGCCCGGTCCGCCGCGGCGGGGAACAGCGGGACGACCATGCCCAGCGTCACGGCGGACGCCATCGCGCCGCCGATCCCCTGCACGAACCGCGCGGCGACGAGCGTCGCGGCGTTCGGGGCGAGGCCGCACAGCAGCGACGCGACCGTGAACACGACCATGCCCGCGACGAACATCCGCCTGCGCCCCAGCAGGTCACCCAGCCGGCCGGCGAGCAACAGCAGACCGCCGAACGGGATCACGTACGCGTTGACGACCCACGCGAGGCCCGGCTCGGAGAATCCGAGGTCCGCCCGGATCGCCGGCAGCGCGACGCTGACGATGGTCTGGTCGATGATGATCATCAGCGTGCCCGAGCACAGCACCGCCAGAGCCTGCCAACGCGACATCCCACGCCTCCCAATAGTGCACGATTTGTAACTGAGGCCATCATCTGTGACTATTGGGACGCGCGGAAGGAGGCACTTTTATGTCCCAGAGGAACACCGATGTACCGGCGCAGGTCATGGCCGAGGCATGCCCGGTGCGCGAGGTGCTCGACCGCGTCGCGGGCAAGTGGAGCATCCTCATCGTGGTGACGGCGGCCCGCGGACCGGTCCGGTTCACGGAGCTGGAACGTGCGATCGACGGCATCAGCAGGCGGATGCTGACGCTGACCCTGCGCAACCTGGAGCGCGACGGGCTGCTCACGCGGACCGTCCACCCGACCGTGCCGCCGAAGGTGGAGTACGAGCTGACGCCCATCGCCCGAGAGCTGTACGAGTCGCTGCTGTCGCTGACGGACTGGGCGGAACGCCACCGCGCGACGATCACCGCCGCCCGCCACGACTACGACGAGCGGGTCAGCGCGCGGTAGGCCACTCCGTCGCGAGGACCGCCCACAGCTCGACGTCGTGCCGGGTCCCGTTGTGCGCGAAGGCCTCGCGGAAGGTGCCCTCCTTCGTCATGCCGAGGCGGCGTGCCACCGCGATGCTGGGGTCGTTGCCGGCCGCGCACCGCCACTCCGCGCGGCGCATGCCACGCACCAGGAACGCCCAGTCGATCATCACGGTGGCAGCGCGGGTGATCAGCCCGCGGCCGACCATGTCCGGCGCCAGCCACACGCCGACCTCGCACATGCCGCTGTCGTTCTCCCATATGCGAAACAGGACGCCGCCGGAGAGCTTGCCGTCGACCCAGATGCCGAGGATGCGGCCGTTGCCCTTGGCCTGCTCGTCGGCGTACCGCTGCAGCATCTTGGCGGCGCCGGCCGGCTCGCTCACCGTGTCGACCCAGGGCAGCCAGCGCGCGAGGTGCTCCTTCGAGGCGGCCACGTGCTCGGCCAGCTCGGTCGCCTGCCACGGCTCGAGGGCACGCAGCTCGGCGTCGTCGGTCAGTCGCAGGGACAGCATGGAGACCTCCGTACCAAACGTTTGTTATGTACTCTACCCAGATGCCGGCACGAGGTGACCACGACGCGAGACGGGCCGACGTCGCCGAGGCGGTCTGGCGCGTGCTGGCGGCCCGCGGCTTCGGCGGCCTGACACTGCGCGCCGTCGCGATGTCCCTCGGCGCGTCGACCGGGTTGTTGACGCACTACTTCGCGAACAAGCGCGCGCTGGTGCGGTACGCGCACGAGGTGGCGGAGGAGCGGACGGAGAACCGCCCACGCCGGCGCGCGGAGAGTCCCGGGCTGGCCGCACTGCGGGCGGCGCTGGTGGACGTGCTCCCGCTGACTCCCGAGAGCGTCGCCATGAGCCGCGTGTGGGTGAGCTTCTGGGACGCGGCCCTGGACGATCCCGAGCTGACGGCCAGCCAGCGGACCAGGTACGTGCGGTGGCGCGAAAGGCTGCAGACCAGCATCGAGGCGGCGCAGGCCCGCGGCGAACTGCCGGCGTCCGCGTCCGCGCCGGACATGGCGATCCGAGCGGCAGCCTTCGCGCACGGGTTGGTGGTGCAGTCCCTCTTCGACCCGAACCGCCTACCCCCACCCCGCCAGACCCAACTACTAGACGACTTCCTGACCAACCTCAGCCAGGGGTAGGACCTGTTCCGAACAGCACTCACCCAGCAGCAGGCACCGAACAGCAGTCGCCGAAAGCACTCACCCACGGCACTCACCGAACAGGACCAAGCTGGGTCAGGAACCAAACGCACCGTGGGGGGTTTGGGGGGCTCGGCCCCCCAACATGATGACGACCGACCCGGCGAGGTTGCGCCAGCAACCGAGCAGGGTCAGCCAAAGGTCGTGGGCCGCCTGGGGCTCGAACCCAGAACCTACGGATTAAAAGTCCGCAGCTCTACCAATTGAGCTAACGGCCCGTGCGGTCATGCTACCGAGGGCGCACGGGCCGTTGAGACGGGATCAGCCGAAGATCCCCTGCCCTGGCGCGAGCACGTGTTTCGGGTCGTAGCGGCGCTTTGCCGCGGCGAACTCCGGGTAGCGGGGGCCGTAGTGGGCCTGCCAGTCGGTTGGGGTCAGGGGGATCGCGCCTACCGGGTAGTGCGTGCCGCCTAACGCCTTGACCTTGTCGTACTGCGCACGGTTCGTCGTCAGCAGGCGTGGCACCTCCGAGGGGCTCACCGCTCGCAGCAGCGCCAGCAGGAAGACCACCGGGGTGTTCGGGAGCATCACGAAGCGTTGGGTCATCAGCTCGCGGGGCACCGGGTACAGGAGGACCACGCCGCCGGCGTCCGCCGGCGATGTCTCCGCCAGGACGTCCGTGACGTACGCGTCGGTCGCGCCGTCGGGGATGAAGACGTTGATCCACGGGCCGGGGAGGTCCAGCTGCTTCAGCTGCTCCACCAGGTCGTAGATCCGGTTGAGCCAGTCGAAGTACGGCAGGTCCGAGACCTCCGAGCCTGCCGCGTTCAGGCCCGCGGTCAGCGCCGCGTCGTCGGGGGCGGCCGGCGGGGTGTAGTACGCGACGCCCTCCAGCTGGTAGCTCCAGCCCGACTCGGTCGGCGCGATCTGGCCCTCCAGGTAGCTGAAGCGGCGGTCGGCGAGCGCGGTGCGCTGCGCGGCGGTGAACGACGCCAGGTCCGGGTAGAACAGGTGGTACACGCGCGCCGTCGTCTCCGCCGGGATGAGGCGCACCGTCGCGCGGACGATCACCCCGAACTGGCCGAGGCCGCCGAGCACCGACCGGAACAGGTCGCCGTTCTCGTTCGGGGAGCAGCGGACCAGGTCACCGGCGCCGGTGACGACCTCCAGCGCCAGCACGTTGTCCACCTGCAGGCCGTGGTGCGAGGTCGCGCCGCCGACGCCGCCGACCGACAGGGTGCCGCCGACCGACAGGCCGAGGTAGTCCGTCGCGACGGGTGGGGTCGCGCCCTGCGCGACGGTGGCCTTGATCAGGTCCAGCCACTGCACGCCCGCGTCCACGACCGCGCGGTCCCCCGTGATCCGGTGGATGGTGGCCAGCGTGCGCGAGTCGATGACCACGCCGCCGCCGGCCTGCGCCTGCCCGTACGTCGAGTGGCCCTGGCCGCGCATGGCGACCCCCAGCTGGTGCTGGTTCGCGAACCGCACCACCCGCACCACGTCCAGCACGGAACCCGGCCGCAGCACGGCGATCGGCTTGCGGTGGACGATGTTGCCGTAGTCGTCGGCGGCCTCGGTGCGGGACTCGTCGTCGACCACCAGCTCGCCGTCGAGGTCGGGGATGGCGACACCCTGGGCGGCGTCGGCCTCGGTCAGCCAGCCGAGGCCGACCGGGTCGAACGCGACGACCGTGGCCGCGGCGGCGCCGGTGAGAAGGGTGCGGCGACTGATCTGCAACTTGCGCGGTTCCGTTGGCACGCGGCGCACAATAACTCAGGATCCGGCCGGGAAGTTCACCCATTTGCCGGCAGGCATGCGTACTCAGCGTCACGATATTGCGCGTGTGTGGGTTGGCACCGCTCTTGCGCGGCACCAACCCACACCCGTACCCCCAGATAGGTGACGTCTAGCGCGACCGTGACGTCCCGCCAGTGTGGCAACAGATCCGAGCGGAGAACACGAAGAACCGCACGCAGTTTCTGGACGATCGGTCGGTCAGCGGGAGCGGGGGTTGCGGCCGACGAGCAGCAAGGCGCTGCCCGTCAGGAGGAGCAGCAGCGCCAGCGCGGACAGTTCGCCGACGCTCGCGCCCGTGTCCGCCAGGTTCGCCGGGCGAGGCCCAGCCGCCGCCTGCGGGGTCGGCGCGCCGGTGGTCGGCGTCGCGGTGGTCGGGCCGGTCGGCGCCGCGTCCGGGTCGGGTTGGGTCGGGCCCGCGACCAGGTACAGGTGCTCGTTCGTCCAGCCGTCCGCGAAGACCTGGAGGTGGTGGGCGATCCCCTGGGACGTCCGCCACGGGCCGACGACACGCAGTTCGTAGCGGTTGGCCGGGGTGTCGGCGAAGTCGTAGGCGCCGGCGGCATCGGTGACGGCTCGTGCGGCGACCCGGCCGTCGTCGTCGACCAGGTACAGCTTCAGGTTCGGGATAGGCCCGTCCTCGTGGCTCACGATCCCGGTCACGCGGCCGTGGCCGCCGGGGACGGCGACCTTCGCGTACGCCCGCGCGCCGTTCTGGCCGTAGTCGTCGCCGCCGAAGACACAGTCGATGACCATGTGGCCGAAGCGCCAGCCGCGTTCCGGCACCACCTCGGTGAAGTCGAACGTCCGCGTCTCGCCCGCGCGGATCGGCACGCCGTTGCCGAAGCCGACCTTCAGCACGCCCCACGTCGCACCCGCGAAGCCGCTGCCCGTTCCGTTGCAGCGCGCGGTGATCCGCTCCAGGTCGACCGTGCCGCGGTTGGTGAGCGTGACCCGCTGGCGCGCCGTGTCGCCGACCTCGTAGGTGTCCCGGTCGAACGTGACGGTCGCGGTCAGCTGCGCCGCCACCTGTCGCACGGCTCGGAGCACCACCTGGTTCGCACCCGGCGAAAGGTCGAACTGCGCGTTCTCCAACTGCCACCCCGCGGGCAGGCTCGTCCTCGCGAGGTACGGCCCCACCAACAGGTTCGACACCGCGAACCGCCCCTCGCCGTCGGTGCGCGCGTGGGCGTCGCTGCCCGGTGGGGCGGTGCGCGGGAACTCCATCCCGACGCCGGTCAGCGGCTCGCCGGGGTCGATGACGCGGTTGTTGTTCCGGTCGCCGTACACGACCCCGGACAGGTTGGCGGTCGTGAGGCGCAGCGGCGCCTCGACCGTCGCGCGGTTGTCCGCCGGCGCACGGTCCGGCTCGAGGAGGTTCAACTCCGCCGTCACCGGCAACATCAGGTCGGCGATGGCGAGGTTGTTGGGCGCCATGGTGAACGCCGTGAGCGTCACCCGCGCACCGGGGTCGAGCCGGCCGACGCGCCGTTCCTCGCGCCACTCCCACCTGACCGCCGGCAGGACGGACGACACCGTCACGTACACCGCCGTGGCCGGCGCGGCACCGTTGTTGACGACCGTGACCGTGGCGGTGACCTCGTCGAACGCCCGGTACTCCGGCTGGTCCAGCGTGACCGTGACCGCGAGGTCGACGGCCGGCTCGTCCGCGGCCGCCGGCGCGGCGCACACGAACGTCAGCACCGCCGCGAGCACGACCGACACCAAGCGGATCACGAGACCTCCCGACGCCGGACGAACAGCAACGCCGTTCCGGTCAGCGACAACAACATCCCCAACACCGACAGCTCCACCACGCTCACACCCGTGTCCGCGAGGTTCGCCGGCCGCGGGCTCGCCTGCGCGCTCGGCGTGGCCGGCAAGTCCGATGTGGACGGTGTGTCCGGGCGGACGGGCGGCGCGTCGAGGTCGGGCTGGAAGGGCCCCGGCACCACCCGCACCATCGCGCTCTCGACGACATCGTCGGCGTACACGCCGACCCGCAACGACGCCTCGTACGCCAGCCGCCACGGACCGGCGAGCCGCAGGTCGTAACTGTTCGCCGGCACGTCGGTGAACAGGAAGTGCCCGGTCGCGCCGGTGACCGTGCGGGCGACGACCGCGCCGTCGTCGCCGACGAGGAACAGCTTGACGCCCGGCACCGGCTCGCCTGCGTCCACGTGCATGTCCTGGTCGCGGTCGACGAAGACGTCGCCGCCGCTCGCGCCCCGGCCGCCTGGCACGTCCGCGCGCGCGGTCACCGACGGCCCGTCGTCGTACTTGAACGCCGTGCTGAACCAGCACGTGATCGTGACGAAGCCGTACAGGCGGCCGCCTTCCGGCACGACGGCGGCGAAGTCGAACGTCCGTGTCTCGCCGGCGCGCACGGTCACGCCGGCGCCGACGTCGTGGGTCAGGTCGCCCCACTCGAGCCCGCTGAGCGTGTTCGGCCCGGCACCCTCGACACAGCGGGCGGTCACACCAGCGAGGTCGGTCGCGCCGTGGTTGGTGAGCGTGACCCGCTCGTGGACGGTGTCGCCGACCGCGTACGCGGCCCGGTCGAACGTGATCGCCCCGGACAGCGACGTCACCGCCCGCACGACCCGGACCACGAAGTCGCCCCCGCCGGTCCGCACGTCGAGCGCGTGGGTCCCGTCGACCTGCCAGCCGGCCGGCAACCCGGGGATCAGGGTGTAAAACCCCTCCGGCACACCGGGGAACGCGAACCGGCCCGTCGCGTCGGTGCGGCCCGTCAGCACCAGGCTCGGCACGCCGCCGTTGATCTCCACCCCGACCCCGCTCATCGGCTCACCGGGGTCGACCTGGTTGTCGCCGTCACGGTCGCCGTAGAGCAGGCCGGTGACGTCGACGTAGCGCACGGACACCGGCGCCTCCGCGACGGCCCGGTTGTTCCCCGGGTCCCGCTCCGGGTCCGGGCTCGTTGCCGTGACCGCGAGCGTCATGACCGCCACCGCGTCGACGATCCGCCGGACCGGCTCCAGCCGGATCCGCTCGCCCGGCGCGAGGTCCACGCCGTCGCCGAACGGGTCGAGCTCGCCCCAGTCCTGCGGCTGGAACGGGCTGTTGCCCTCGGCGGTGAGCGTGACGTCGCGGGCCGGGGCCGTGCCGGTGTTGGTGACCGTGACGGTCGCGCGGACCTCGTCGGCGCCGCCGTACTCGGGTTTGTCGAAGGCGACGGTCACCACGAGGTCGGCGTCGCCGGCCGTCGGTTGAGCGGCGGCGGGCGCGGCCGCGACGACGAGCAGGATCGCCGCGAGGGCAATGGCAAGTCTCACGGGCAGTCCACATCCGAGGTGTGAGGTTCTGGTCGCTCGCGCGTCTTCCGGTATGAAAAGTGGTTTCGGGCGGCTCGATGGAGGGGCGCTATGGGCGGCAAGGGCGATGCGGTCGGCACGTGGGGTGTCGGCACGGCCGGGGCGACGTTCGCGACCTTGGTCCAGCGGTGGCGGCACGCCGCCAACCTGACGCAGGAGGGACTCGCGGAGCGGTCCGGGCTGAGCCCGCGCAGCATCCAGAACCTGGAGCGTGGCCGGGTGAGCCGCCCGCGCCGGGACTCGGTGCGGCTGCTCGCGGACGCGCTCGGACTGGCCGGGCGGACGCGGCTGGAGTTCGAGCGGGCCGCGCGGCTCGGCACGCCGACCCCGATCACCGAGGCGGCCAGCCGCCGCGGGGTCACCGACAGCAGCCACCTCTCGCTGGCCGACAACCTGCGGCAGCTCGTCGCGCAGGCCGGCAGCGACGGCTGGCGGCCGGTGGATCTTCGTGGTCTCACCCCGGCCGCCGACCCCGGCGCGGTGCTCGACCGGCTCTTCGCCGCGCTCGGCATCGACCGCCCGGACGCGGCGGCCCGCGCGGACGGTCCTGGCGAGGCCGCCGGGGTGTCGGTCGCCGTCTGACCGGCGCTACGGGTTCGCGGACGCACCGCTGCTCGCGAAGGTGTTGCCGGACCACCGGTAGTCCGGCGCGGCGGGTTTCCAGCCGGTGCTCGGCGCGCTGCCGAGGAACCTGTTGCTCAGCACGTGGACGCTCGCCGAACCCGGCTCGGTCGGGGCGTCGACCTGCAGCAGCACACTGTTCTCGATGGTCACGTTCGTGATCGGCGCGTCGAGGTCGTTCATCGTCACCCGGCCCATCACGTTGTGGCGCAGCAACACACCGGCCGCGCCCGACTGGATCAGCACGTCCGCGGTGTTCAGGTAGTTGTCGAGGAGCTGCGCGTCGCCGATGAGGGTCACGCCGGACTCGAGCCTGCTCCGCCGGACGGTCAGCCCGTTGGCGCGCTGCGCGACCGACGGGGTGCCGGACAGCTCGCTGTCCTCGATGGTCAGGTCGCCGGCGTTCTGGCTCAGCGCGGGCGACCCGAACGCGGCGACGACGATGACGCGGCGCAGCGTGACGTGCTGCGCCTCGACGATCACCGTGCCGGTCACCCGGAGGTCGCTGACCACCTGACCCGGCGTGGTGATCCGCAGGTCGCCGTGGTGGTCGGCGAGCACGGCGCCGACCGGGACACCGGTGTTGGACGCGGACGGGTCACCGACCATCGGCGGCCAGGCCACCTGGTTGCCGCCGGGGCCGGGGCCGCCGCCGTCCCGCGGGGCGCCGTCGCCGGTGTCCTGCTCCTGGCCGGCGGGGTTCTCCCCGGTCCCTGGGACGTTCGGCGCGGCCTGGCTGCCGGTCGGCGGCTGCGTCGCGGACGTCGGCGGCGACGAGCTCCGCGTCCGGTCCGGGCCGTCGATGATCATCGTGGGGTCGGCCGGCGGGGCGTCGGACCGCAGCTGGCCGGCGACCACCACGCCACCGAGCCCGATGACGACGGCCGCCGCGGCAGCGACGGCCACCGAGCGCCGGCGCCGGGTGGGGCGCAGCTCGCGGTCGGTGGGGAGGGTGCGGATCTTCGCGCCGTCGGCGTCGGTCTTGGCTTCCTCGCCCGGTTCGACGTGTATCTCCGTGCCGGGGCCGACCCTGATCTCGAGGCCCGGGGTCGCGGGGTCGTCGGTGCCGTCTTCCTCGGTGAACGGGGTCGGGTCGGCGGTGGTCGCGTGCACGTCGGCGATGCGTTCGCGCCAGCGTTCCAGGCTCGGCGGCGCCTCGATCTCCTCGAACAGCGACCGCAGCTCGTTCTCGTCGACCGGCTCGCCCCGGGTGCGCCGGGTCATCGCGACACCCCCATGTGCCGCTGGAGCCGCGCGAGCGCCCGCTTGCTCGCCATCGTCGCCGCGTGCTCCGAGATGCCCAGCACCGCCGCGACCTCCGCGTAGGGCAGACCGGCCGCGACGCGCAGACCGAGGACCGTGCGGTCCTTCTCCGACAGGTGCGCCATGGCGGCGAGCGCCTGTCGCACCTCGTCCCGCAACACGACCTCACCTTCCACGTTGGTCTTCTGGTCGGCCTCCGACTCGCCCCCGAAGAACCGGGCCACCAGCGCCGACCGCCTGGTGTGCCGGCGCCGGTGGTCGATCACCGCGTTGCGTGCGATCCGCAACAGCCACGCCAGCACCGCCCCCGGCGCCGGCTCAGCCGCCGCGTACGCGTGGAACGCGGCCGCGAACACGTCCGCGGCCAGATCCTCCGCGTCGCCGCGGTCGCTCACCTGCGACAGGCAGTACCGGAACACCCGCGCGGCGTGGTCCCGGTAGACCTGCTCGAACGGCAGCACCACCGATCCGGCCACCTCGGTGCGCTCCATGTCGGGCTCCCGGGTGCGCTCCGAATCCGGTTCTGCCGTGTCATCTGGGAGAACGCGTGAGCTCACGAAATCTCACACCCCGATTTCGGCGACCGTGCGCGGCGGCCTGTGCGCCGACTGTGCGCGCGCCACCGTGCCCGGCGTGCCCACGGCAGCCGGCAGCTCGGTGCGCACCACGAAGTCTCCCCAGGTCAACCTCACCGCGGCGGCGCGGAGGGAGGTACAAGAAGCTGGCGGAGGCTAACAGTGCGCTGCCGGGAAATCGAGGCTCAAAACGTTACCGTTGGGGACATGGCGACTTTCGATCCGCGTCTGTACGGGGCGCGCTGGGCGGAGAACTACGACGAGTGGCATGCCGGGATGCTGGACGACGAGGGGGCGGTCGAGGCACTGGCGAAGCTGGCCGACGGCGGGCCGGTGCTGGAGTTCGGGGTGGGCACCGGCCGGCTGGCGGTGCCGCTGGCCGAGCGGGGGCTGGACGTCGTCGGCGTGGACATCAGCGCGGACATGCTGGCCAAGCTGCGGGAGAAGTCCTCGGCGGTGACGGTCGTCGAGGACAGCATGACGACGGTGCGCCTGTCCCGCGAGTTCGACCTGGTGTTCGTCGGGTTCAGCTCGATCTTCGTGCTCGGCACCCAGCGGGAGCAGGTGGACCTGTTCCGCAACGCGGCAAGGCATCTGCGCTCCGGTGGCCGGTTCGCGCTGGAGACGTGGGTGACCACCGCCCGGCCGAACGACGGCGGCCGCAGCCCGCTGAACGTGACGAAGATCGAACCCGACCGCGTGACCATGGTCGCCGCCGTCAACGACCCCGTGACGGGCCTCCACCGCGGCATGTGGATGACGTTCGAACCGGACGGCGTGAAGTTCTTCCCGATCGACGGCCGGAACGTGACCCACCACGAGATGGACCTCATGGCGGAACTGGCCGGCCTGGAGCTGGAGTCCCGCTGCGCGGACTGGAAAGGCACCCCGTTCGACAAGGACGCGAAGCTGCACGTCTCGATCTACCGCAAGCCGTGAGAACGACCGTGGGCCCCGCGGCAGCGCCACGGGGCCCACGGGTCTCCGATCGTTACGGCGCGACCGTGATGCGGTCCGCGGCCGGCGGTGCGATGTTCGGGTTCGCCGTCAGGTACTCGGTGAACGCGTCCAGGTCGACCGGGCCGCCCGTCAGGTCCGTGCCGTTCGCGAACTCGGCGAAGCCGTCCCCGCCCGCGGCGAGGAAGTTGTTCACCGAGACGCGGTAGGTGGCGGTGTCGGACACCGGCTCGCCGGCGACCGTGATGTTCGAGACCTTCGAGCCGACCGCCGCCGCCTGCGACCACGTGTAGTGCAGCGTCGACGAGATCTGCAGGATGCGCACCTGCACGGACCCGTCCGGCTGCGGCTGCCACTGCTGCTCCAGCACGGTCTTGAGCTGCGCGCCGGTCAGCGTGATCGTCTGCATGATGTTGCTGAACGGCTGCACCGCGAACGCCTCGCCGTAGGTCACCACGCCGTCGCCCTCGCCGGCCGGCGAGCCGGCGAACGTGAGGTCGGTGCGGATGCCGCCCGGGTTGGTGATCGCGATCTGGGCGTTGTTGGACGCGGTCGCGGCGAGCTGCGCGTCGGCGATCACGTCACCGAGCGGCGACTCGCCGGAGGCGGGCGCGGCACGCACGAGATCGGCGGCGATCGAGCCGACCTCCTCGTTCGCGATCGGCGCCGACTTCGTCCTTGCCTCGTCGGCCAGCGCCTGGGCCGCCGGGTCCGGCGTGACCGTGCGGGTGACGATCTCGTTGTGCGCCACCGTCTTGTCGCGCACCACGTCGCGGCTGCGCTTGTCGATCTTCAGGTCGACGACCGAGAGCAGCCGGCCGAACGACGCGCCCTGGATCAGCGTGCGGGGGTTGCCGGCCGGGTCGGTGACGGTGCAGTTGTACTGCTGGTGGCTGTGGCCGGTGAACACGACGTCGACCGACGCGGACGCGGCCTTGGCGATCGCGGTCGCCGCGCCGGGGACGGTCTTGCAGTCGTCCGGGCCGCCGCCCTCGGTGTTGTCGCCCTGGTGGACGAGCGCGACCTGGGTCTTGATGCCGAGGCGGTCGAGCAGCTTGGAGGACCGGTTGATGGCCTCGACCTCGTCGCCGAACTCCAGCCCCTCGATCGCCTCCGGGGTGACCACGAACGGCAGGTCCTTCAGCGTGACGCCGATGATGCCGATCGGCACGCCGCCGGAGACCTGGATGGTGAAGGGGAACGCGGCGGGCAGTCCGTTGTCGAAGTAGACGTTGCCGCCGAGGATCGGGAAGCGCGCGCCGGAGTAGCTGTCGCGGAACTGGCAGCCGTCGGTCGGGTGGCAGCCGCCGAACTGCATGCGCAGCAGCTCGCGGTAGCCCTCGTCCAGCTCGTGGTTGCCGATCGTGGAGGCCTTCACGTCGAGGTCGTTGAGCAGTTCCATGGTGGGCTCGTCGTGGAACAGCGCGGAGTCCAGCGGCGACGCGCCGACGTTGTCGCCCGCGGACAGCACCAGCGAGTTGCGGACCTCGCCGCGCAGCTGCTTGACGTGCGTGGCCAGGTAGGCGGAGCCACCGGCGTCGACGGTCGTGCCGTCGGGCAGCGTGACCCGGCCGGACGACCCCGCGGGCGGCTGCAGGTTGCCGTGGAAGTCGTTGAACGTGATGAGCCGTACGTCCGTGGTGGCGCTCGGCGCGGGCGCGGCCGCGGCCTGTGCCCCACCGGCGGCCGCCAGCGCCGCGGCGACGACCACGGTCGCGAGTTTCGGTAAAGCCCTCATGATCCTCCATCCAGGCGTGTGCGGCGTGGAGTCTGCACGTCGTGGGTGACGTTTACCAGCCCCGAACGGTGAACGTTCTAACCTTGTGGGTGTGACCGCGATTGCAGAAGAGCCGCGTTGGCTGGACCAGGGCGAGATGCGGGCATGGCGCGCGTACGTGATCGCCAGCGAATTGTTGCGGAAGCAACTCAACAGGGAGCTGCAGGACCGTCACGGACTGGCCCTGGCCGACTACGAGGTGTTGGTCCGACTGTCCGAAGGAGACGGTGGGCGGATGCGGATGGCCCAGCTCGCCGGCGAGGTCGCGTCGTCCAAGAGCCGGCTGTCGCACCAGATCGGCCGCATGGAGACCGCGGGCCTCGTCCAGCGAGTCGAATGCGGCGACGACGCACGCGGCGTCTTCGCGGAGATCACCGAAGCCGGCCGCGCCCGACTGCGAGAGACCGCGCCGACACACGTCGCGGGGGTGCGGGCCCACCTGATCGACCTCCTGCCGGCCGGCGAGCAGGCCGCACTCGCGGAGATCTTCGAGCGCGTCCTGTCCCACCTCGGCAACGGGGACGCGTGAGTTAGTCTTCGTGGCCAAGGAGGCGTGGCAGAGCGGCCGATTGCACCTGTCTTGAAAACAGGAGTCCTTCACGGGACCGGGGGTTCAAATCCCTCCGCCTCCGCACAGTCTGACCAGGCAAAACGGCGGCGGAGCCAGGGTGGTGTCAGCTCTCGCCGCCGTGCCGCAGTCTCATTCAGTTGACCAGGCAGGGCTTGCTGCTCACCTGACCCGTCCTACCCATCGGTGGCGCTTGACATCCACTTGGCGGCGTTGAGTTGGTCTTCGGTGAGGTCCACGCCGGCCAGGTTCGCGTCGGTCAGGTTCGCGCCGAACAAGGTGACTCTGTCGAGACGGATCCATAGAGCAGACCAGTGCATGTCTGGCCCTCGGGGCGTGTTGTGGCGGACGAGGACTTCGAACCATTGCCGGATGACGCGGCCCGGTTGGAGCTTGGTCCTGGAGGTCCAGTAACCGTTCATCCGTGATCTCGATGGGACCGTTCTGCGCCTACGAACGCCTCTGATCGCCGCCGCCCGAAGTTTGCAGAGGCGGCCGTTGCCGTTCACAGCGAAGGCTTACTGACGCGCACGTGAGGTGTATTCGTCGTTCCGGTGAACCCACGCGAATATCGAGACACTTGCGATAACTGTCGCGACTCCCACGAACAAGACAACGACGAGTGTAGCCTGCCACCACGTGAGAGAGAGCGTGAAGGTGTTGACCGTGCATATCGCATCCGCCAAGCCGCCGATAAAGAGAAAGGTCAGTAGTATCGATTCCGAGGTCGCTTGAATTCGAAGTGGTCGCCAACCAGCAATAGCATACGTTCGACGTGTAATATTTAGGCGACCGGTATCGTAGGCGAGGTCTTGCGTGCGGTCATAGAAGTATGATCTAACCGACTGTATTGTTTTCCTATAGTGAGAAAGGACGATCCGAATCTTCCGGACATTGAAATAGAGCGACCCCACTATTAAGCAGTATAGCTGAACGAAGACTCCGGTCAGAAGTAGAGTGCCGATAGTCTTTGTCGCATGCGCGAGAAGAGGAATTGCGGCAGCCAATGATGCAAGCGTAATGGTAAAGGAAAAAGCCAGATACTGGCTGCGCATCGTCTCCAAATGCCGGTAGTGCTGCCAAGCTTGCCCGAATTCGTCGCGGAGGAGAGTTTCGGCGGATTTGAGCACGTCAACGTCGTTTTCCGGCGATACGCCATCAGCGTCCGGTAGCTCCATCCGAGTTCTCCCATGCTCGTGCGATGACCTGAAAGCGCGTGGATTGCCTAGACCAGGCTAAGCGCGTCGAGGATGGCGTGTGCCTCTCGTTGATCGAATGTTGCCGAATTGGGCTCTAAGAGAGAATCAGGGGCGCGCCGCCGGCCTTCCTCAACCACGGCCATCAGCGCGCGAAGATCGCTCGGTGAGAACCTCGGCCATAGGGCGCCTCTCATCCAGACCTACCTCACGCTACGCCGTGGGATGTATGCCAGATATGCGTCTGACAGTGAGTATCCGAACCGGTACCGGTGGGCCGACTCCTGCATGCGCGGAACGCTCCCCCGTGGGGCGCGCCAGAGAGGTGGACTACGCGGAGTTGGTTGGTGCAAACTGTGGGCGTGCCGCTGGTTTGCGGGCAACGGTGTCCATGGCTACGGGTCAAGTCGGTATGGCGCTGGGCTCCTGGCGCCGTAGAGCGGCGGCAAATGGGTGCCCAAGTTGACCCTGCGCACCACATAATTACTGGTAAGTGGTGTGCAGACGCGCCTGTATATCTGTCACGAAAGCTGGGAGGGGCGAAGACGCTGTATCAGGGCCGTGCCAGATGAGGTGGGAAACCAGGGGCCACGCCAGGATGTGGTTCCCGGAGTGCGCCGCGTTCCCCTCGGCCCGGCACGATCCGCAGCCCCGGCCGGGCGGCGCTGGCGAAGAAACCGGCGGCCATGTGTGGTCGCCTGCGGTTGAAGTAGGCGACGGACAAGGACTGAGTGACAGTCACTGCTGATGTTGACGGACGTCCGCGCGGACAGGTCGTGGCCGCAGTCTCATTTACAGTCTCATTCACCCCTGTTCGGCTGTGCAACGCGCGCGCCAGGCTCCGCTGCGGCAGGGTCTCATTTAGGGTCTCATTCGAGCCCATCAATGAGGCTAGGTGAGATGCGAAGACATCGAGCTCACGATTGGCAAGCCGCTACTTGTTCTCGTAGTCGTGACTTTGCCCGCTATGAGACTCGTCTCACGAAGCTCGATAGAGATCTGCTCGACCACTTGGGCCGCAGCGGTATCACCCGTGTCGGCGTACGCCGCAGCGGCTTCGCTCAAGCAACGTCGTGCTTCGTCGAACTGCCGCAGCTCCTGCAGTGCCAACCCGAGTTTGTCCCACGCCGTGCCTTCGCCGTGGCGATCGCCGTGGTGTTGTGCGGCGTCGAGCGCGTGTTGGGCGACGGTGAGCCGGTCGGTGAGGTGCCGTCGCCACGATTGGTACTCGCTCATCACGGCAGCCAAGCGCGTTGGTGTGGCCGGTGTCGCCGGGGGTCGCTGTCCATTGGACAGCGGCGACCAGATTTGCGTGTTCGGCGTCGAACCATGCCAGAGCATGTGCGCGTCCGGTGAACAGGTCGGGCACCGGCTGACCGGGGAGCGCGCGCAGGTGATCGTCGGCGGCGTCGGCAGTCTCTGTGTAGTGATCGAGCAGTCTGGTGATCGCTGTGGCGAGCAGTTCGGTTTGGTGCTGGTTGAGGTGATCGTGCAGGTAGCGACGGACGAGGTCGTGGAGGCGCCAGCGTCGGTCGTTCTGGATGATCAGATGGGCATAGCGAAGCGCCCGGAGTGTGGTGCGAGCGTCGGGGACAGAAACTTCGGCCAGTGCGGCAGCGGCCTCGGTAGAGATGTCGGGGCCGGGGTTGAGCGGAAGCATTCGCAACAGCCGTGCCGCTTCGGGCTCCCGTTCGCTGAGGCGGGTGATTGAGGTGGTGAGTACAGTCGGGATCTTGGTCTCGCCGTGGGCAAACCGGATCGCGCCGATCAGCTCGTCCACCGTGCGCAGCTCGAGCGTGCGGTATCAGAACTGCTTCGACCTGTTCGCCAACGACGTTTCGGCCAAGTTTGGCAAGCGCTTCGCCGGGCTCAACGCGGTGCTCGAACAGTCGCCGCTGCCGCAGGCCATCCGCGATCTGGTGCTGCTGCGCGCCAGCCAGCTCAACGGCTGCAGCTTCTGCACCAACATGCACAGCAAGGACGCCGCGGCCCGCGGGCGAAACCCCGGTCCGCCTCGCCCTGGTCGCGGCGTGGCGCGAGGCCACGGTGTTCACCGAGGCCGAACGCGCGGCGCTGGCCCTGACCGAAAGAGGCCACCCGCCTCGCCAACGGCCCGGGCGTCTCCGACGAAACCTGGGCGGCGGCCCGCAAGCGCCACGACGACGACCAGCTGGCGGCCCTGGTCTGCGTGATCGCGATGATCAACGCGGCCAACCGGATGAACGTCATCGTCCGCAACCCGGGCGGCTCGTACCGGCCGGGCATGTTCGCCGATTTCGTGAAGTGAACCCCGGTCCCGCGTCCGCCGGAAATCCGGTGGACGCGGTGGCGGGGCGCCAGTAACCTGCTGGTAGACCGTGGCATCGAGCCCAGGAGGTGAGGACCCATGAACACTGTTTCGATGTGGGTGCTCCCCTCGTCGTCACGGTCGGGCGGCTAGGGGTCCGCCCGGGAGCGCCTTCGGTGTACACATCCCGAAAGGTGACTACCTTGGATTCTTTGTGTGTGACCCGGGTGTCGCGGAGCTGCTGGCACGCGCTCGACGACGACCGGGTGATCGGCCGCGCGGAGGTTTCCCGGCGGCCCGATGGGCGACCGTTCCTGAGCATCGACGTCTGGCGCGACGACGCGTTCGGCCGCCTGGCCGAAGCGATGCTGCCGGTATTGCCGAAACCGCTGTACACAGTGGTCGACGAACGTGATGCCGATTTGACGTCCCAATGGTGTGCAGCCGGATTCTCGGTCCGCCGCCGGGAATGGGAATGCCTGATCCCCACCAGCCCAGCGGAGCCGTCTGACGTGCCGGTGATTTCCCCCGAAGAAGAACCGCTGTCCGAGCTGGACCGCGTGATCCGCGAGGAGGTCGAGGCGAGCGTCGGCTGGCAGGAAATGCCCGCCGAGCTGCTGGGCCCGGGCGTGGTGGACCCGTCGAAGTACGCGGTGGCAACGAAATCCGGCCGCTACGTCGGTTTGATCCGCGTGACGCAGGTGCAGCGCCTGCCGCGGATCGGCCTGATCGCGGTATGCGCCGACGAGCGGCGTCGTGGCGTCGCGCGCGCGTTGCTCGGCCACGCATTGGGTTCGCTGCACGACCGTGGCATCGAAACGGCGTCGGCCGAGCTGAACGAATCGAACGCCGCCGCTTTGGCGCTGTTCGACGGATTCGGTGCGCGACGCGTGGGCAGCAACCTGGAACTGGTGCTGCGCTGATGGATAAGACGGGGATAGAAGTGGAAGGCATCGTCGTGGAGTGCCTTCGCGACGCGACCTTCCGCGTGGAACTGGCCAACGGGCACCGGGTGCTCGCCCACATCAGCGGGAAGATCCGGCGCAACTACATCAAGATCATGCCGTTCGACCGCGTCCTGCTCGAGCTGAGCCCGTACGACCTCGATCGCGGCCGGATCCTTTTCCGTTACCGGACCTAGTGCGGCACCGGGCTCTTCCGGGTCACCATTGGCCCGGAAGAGCCCGGCCCGGCTCAGGCCGGGAGCGTCCGCTGCAGGAAGGCGAGGGTGAGGTCCCAGGCCCGGGCGGCGGCTTCGGGCTGGTCCTCCTGCACGTGGATCTCCGCACCCGGGTGGGAGGCCGCGGCTTCCTCGACGCGGCGGACGGCGTCGCGCGGGATGTACGGGTCCTGGCCGCCGAAGTGGAACTGCAGTGGGCAGGTGATCTTCGGCAGATCCGCGAGCTGGTCCGGGACCGTCGAAGTTGATGGGCGAGCGGGTCGGTCGCGCGGAGATGAGCCTGGATATCCAGACCGGCGGCGGCGAGGTCCTGGCGGGAATCCCGCAGCGGGCGGCCAAGGCGATGGCCGCGACCGAGTCGTGGCCGCCGAACATCGAGCGGGCGCAGAAGAACCTGCGGGGCAAGGGTGTCGTCGTGGTCGCCGACGAGGACCAGCCGCCGTTGCCGTTCGCCGACCGCACCTTTGACCTGGTCACCAGCCGCCACCCGGTGACCGCCTACTGGGACGAGATCGCCCGCGTTTGCGTCCGATGCGAACCCAGGACGCAGCTCCGGCGGTTCGTCGCGGCGATGGATCTGTCGCCGTCCACCTACGGTCTGGTCGACGAGCCGGACGTAGCGGCGGCCGACGACGGCACGCCCAACGACGCGAACGAGAGGTGGAAGGGCCGACGGCCCTCCTGATTAAGTACAGAAGGGTCAATCAGTACAGAAGGGTCTAGGTGGGAGGGCATGCCGTCGTAGCCCTGCTCTGAACGGGGAGGGCAGTCGGGCTCGTGGCGCGGGTTAGGGTCTCATTTGGGGTCTTATTCGGTCCACCGACCGGTGTCAGCTCAGTGCCTTGGCTCTTTACTTGACGTGCTGGCGGCGCACCATCTCGGTGATCCAGGTGGGCGCGAACGGAGATGTGCAGTTCGGGGGCGTCGGATAGTCCTTGAGCACCTCCAGGCGCTCGCCAATGTCGATGGCGCGGGCGCGGTGCTCGGCGTGCTCAATCCCGATCTGGGCCAGGCAGTGGTTCATCGCCCACTGCAGCCGATCCGGGGCGTCCTTAATCTCCGCCTCGATGACGTCGAGCAGTCCCGCGAGGTCGAGGCCCTCGGGTTTCTTCGCCACCCGTTCGGTGGTCAGCGCCCAGCCGGCACTCGCGACCACTGGATCCGGATCGGCGGACCAGGCCAGGCGCAGCTCTTCGGAGTGCGGGTTCTTCTTCACCACGTAGCTCACGAGCCAGTCGTGCACCTTGGGGGTGCGCGACTCGCGCAGCATGACGTCCAACTCGTCACGCTCGAACGCCTTCGGGCGGCAGATCAGGAGCGCCAGCAGTCTCGCCACGGTGTCATCCGTCTCCCAGAGCTGGCGCGCGAGTTCCTGCTGCGTCTTCAGCCGCTTCGCGAGTGCGCGCAGCTTGCCGAGGTTCACGCCGTGATCGTCACCGCGTTTCTCGTTCACCTCACGGATCTTCGGATCCTCGAGCGCGGCCAGTTCGGCCATCACCTCGGCCAGCGTCGTCTCGGCCACCTCAGCCTCCTGTCCATCACCGGTGAGATTGCGGCCTGCACCGCCGGGTCGTCAGGACCGACCTCAACCTGGCCAGACTCCTGCGGCACTTGAAGATCCACGATCGAGCGCTCGAGCAGGTCAAGGACGCGAGGGCACCCTACAAGGTGGAGGCCGGCACCACGATCGCCGCGCGGTACAGGACCCGTCGCGTTTGCCGCCGACCTCGACACGTACTGACCCGACCAAACACCAGATGGAGTCTGTCGCGACCGGCGCCGCTCTGACGCGATCGTCACGCACGAGCCGTGCCGCTTCTGGACGGGCCGAACAGGCCCTTCGATAGGCCGGCGATCACGAGAGCCGCCAGTAGCGGCACCACGAAGCGCAGCACTTGGACGTAGCGGCGGTGACCCTGCTCCGCGATCTCCACCTCCGGGAACAGCCACGTGCCGACCACGGCGCCGACGACGATGCCCAGAATCGACGCGAAGCCGGCGCAGCGCGGTCTCGATCTTCTGGTGGCTGTCCGGCGGGCCCGTCACCCCGGACCACGATCTGGGTGTCCGGGCTGAGGCCGGGTTTCCACCACGACCGGAGCCACTCGAAGGTCAGGCGCACCGAGCCGGCCGGTCCGTCGGCGTGGACCGCGATCGACGAGAAGGTCCGCAGCGCCTCCGGACTCAGGTGGTCCAGGAAGTCCTCCGCGGAGCCGAACCGCTCGTGGTCGGCGCCGACGGCGACGTCGACCAGCAGGTCGCCGGCCGTCACCTCGTGGACGACGCGGACGAGGTGGGCGAACAACTTGGGAGTGCCGTGCCAGCCGTTGACGACCACGGTGTGCTCGGAGATCATGTCGACCATGTCGCCTCGCCCTTCACGCCGGGGGTTACGGGGACCGTCGCGAAGTTCGGGTCCGCTGTTACGTGGCACCGGCTGACCGTGCGTGAGCGGTGTCGCCTGCTCGCGACTCCCTTTGCCCCCAAGAGGATGGACTGTCCCAAGGGGACTGGTCAGTGTCCGTTCCGGACCGTGACGATCAACTTCACCAGTTCAGGGGCCCGTTGCGGGCTTGTGACCTGGGCCACTCGGGTGCATGCTGGAGCCACGGCCGGCCGATCCAGCGCCCGCCGGGAAAGGGCAGGTGGTGCCGTGGCAATGCAGGACAAGGACGTGGTGGACCGCCTATCGCTGCGACCCCGCGTCTGAGCCGACAACCTCGGCTCGGCCGCGATTGCGGAGCAGTACCAGGGTTCGGGCGTTCGAGTGCGAACAACGCACTTCCCGACCGCCCCGACGATGTTGATCCCGTCGATCCGGACGCCTCTCCAGAGACGCCCAGAGGGGATCCCCGCCAGTCTGGAAACGGCGACCACCACGAAACTTCGACGCCCTGGGTGCGGCAGCCGGCACGGCGCCGCACCCAGGGGTTTCACCAAGACACGACAGAGCCCGCGACCGGAACTCCGGACGCGGGCTCTCTCGTGTCGAGAACGGACTAGATCAGGACGCCGTGGTGGTCGTCCTGGCCGGCGGCGGCCACCGAGGTCGCGGCGGCACGCGCGGCGGCGGCGCGGGTCTTCGCCCTTGCCGCACGCGGCGGCACGCCGTTGATGTCCTCGGTGCTGATCGCGTAGGACCCCAGCACGAACGCGATCGCGTCCGAGTTACGGTCCAGCGCCACCCGGTCGACGTTGCCGAGGTTGTCGCACTTCTGGTGGTAGCACTTGTCGAAGGCCTCGCCCGCGATGCCACCCCACTGGTCGGCCTGGGCCTCGGTCTTGACGACCTCGGCGCCAGTGAACAGACCGCCGGCCGGGATGCCCTGCAGGATGAACTCGCCGTAGTCGGAGCGGCCGTCGAAGTCCCGGCCCTCCAGCGGCACGCCCGTGTACGAGAAGTAGTTCTCGAACGCGGCCTCGATCTGGCCGGAGCCGTACGGGCCGGGGCCCGCGCCGACGGCGTCGGAGTCATCGCCGTCGAACGTGAAGTAGCCCGCGTTCGGCGAGCCGATCATGTCGAAGTTCAGGTACAGCGCGATGTTGAGCTGCTCCTCGAAGTCGAGGCTCTGCACGTAGTGCTCGGAGCCGACGAGCCCGAGCTCCTCCGCGCTCCACCAGCCGAACCGCACCGCGTTGTTGACCTTCGGCGACCCGCCGAGCTGCAGCGCGGTCTCCAGCAGCGCCGCGCTGCCGGTGCCGTTGTCGTTGATGCCGGGGCCCGCCGCGACGCTGTCGAGGTGCGCGCCGGCCATGACGACGTTGTTGTGGCGACCCGTCTGGGTCTCCGCGATCACGTTGTAGGAGGTGCGATCCTCCATCAGGCCCTGGAGGTCGATGGTGACCGCAGCGCCGTTCTGCGCCGCGAGCGCCTGGCCGTCGGCCTGCGTGATGCCGCCGGCGGGGGCACTGCCGGGCACCGGGGCGCCGAGCGTGCCGTTCAACGTGCCGGGCACGTTGTTGTAGACGAGGACGGCGGCCGCGCCTGCCTCCGCCGCGGCGGATGCCTTCTGGCCGAACGTGCAGATACCGCGGCTGACCAGCGCGACCTTGCCCTCGGCGCCCGCGTAGTCGGACGCCTCACAGCCGGGGGTCGCGTCCGACGGGATCACCGCGAGGGTGCTCGTCACGCCGCCCACGGGGGTGGACTGGCTGTAGCTGAGGCGGATGACCGGCACCGTGGCGCCGGCGACCGTGAGGGTCTGGCCCTTGGTCTCGTCGAAGACGAAGCCGAACTCCTGCCGCTCGACGAGGTAACCGGCGGCCTCGAGCTTGGTGGCGATGTACTCCGCGGAGGCCTCGTGCCCGGCCGTGCCCGCGGCGCGGTTGCCGCCGTTGCGGTCGGCGAGCCGCTGGAGCGCGATCAGGTGGCGGTTGGTGTTCGCCACGTCGACCTTCTTGACCAGCTGACGGGCCAGTGCGGGACCGTCGGGGATGTTCGGCACCGCTGCTGGCCCCGCCAACGCGGGAACGGCGGCGAGTCCGAGGCCGGTGGCGGCCGCGAGCAGCGCGACCCCGGCTCGGAGTGTCGTCTTTGCGGACGGCATGTAGCTTCCTCTCGTCACAGGCTCATGCGCCGACGCTGGTCGCCCCGAGCTCGACCGCCGCGTCCGGCCAGCACACCCTTGTCGGAAGCACGTCCCTGGTCAAGACCCGTACACGGACTGTTATTCGCCACCGTTTACGGTCTTGGTATGCACGCGATCACGATCAGCGAGCCGGGTGGGCCAGAGGTCTTGACCTGGACGGAGCAGCCCGATCCGCGGCCCGGACCAGGCGAGGTCGTGCTGGACGTCGTCGCCACCGCGGTGAACCGCGCGGACCTCCTGCAACGCAAGGGCCAGTACGCGCCACCGCCCGGCGTGACCGACGTGCCGGGGCTGGAGTGCGCCGGCACGGTCGCGGCGCTCGGCGACGGTGTCGAGGGCCTCGCGGTCGGCGCCGAGGTGTGCGCGCTGCTCGCCGGCGGCGGCTACGCACAGAAGGTCGTGGTGCCGGCCGGGCAGGTCATGCCGTTGCCGTCCACTGTGGACCTGACGACCGCGGGCGGGCTGCCGGAGGTCGCGGCCACGGTGTGGTCCAACGTCGTGATGGTCGCCGGCCTGTCGGCGGGCGACACGCTGCTCGTGCACGGCGGCGCGGGCGGCATCGGCACGCACGCGATCCAGGTCGCCAAGGCGCTCGGCGCGCGGGTCGCCGTGACCGCCGGTTCCGCGGCACGCCTCAAGCGGTGCGCGGAGCTGGGCGCGGACGTGCTCGTCAACTACCGCGAGCAGGACTTCGTCGAGGAGGTCCGGTCGGCCACCGCCGGGCACGGCGCGGACGTGGTGCTCGACAACATGGGCGCGAAGTACCTGCAGCGCAACGTGGACGTGCTCGCGCGGCTCGGCCGGCTGGTGGTCCTCGGCATGCAGGGTGGTGTCAAGGGCGAGGTCAACCTCGCCACGCTGCTGGCGAAGAACGGCGTGGTCACCGCGACGTCCCTGCGGTACCGGCCGGTCGGCGAGAAGGCCGAGATCTGCGCGCAGGTCGCGACGCGGCTGTGGCCGCTCGTCGAGGCAGGCACGGTCCAGCCGATCACGCACGCGGTGCTGCCGATCGAACAGGCCGCCGACGCGCACCGCATGCTCGAGGACGGCGACGTGTTCGGCAAGATCGTGCTGACGATGCCCAGCTGATGCCTAGCTGACCGACGTCAGCGCGGCGACGGCCTCGACGAGCGCGTCGATCTCCGCCGAGGTCGTGTAGTGCGCGAGCCCGATGCGGACCGCGCCGCCGACCTCGGCGACGCCGAGTGCCGCGAACACACCGCTCGGCACATCGTCGGCGAACGCGCAGATGCCGCGGTCGGCGAGGTGCACGGTCGCGTTCGACGCCTTGACGTCCGTGACCGTGAACGCGAGCGCCGGGATGCGGCGCATGGCGTCGCCGATGACCGTGACGTGCAGCAGGCCGCGCAGCTCGGAGATCAGCTTGCCGAGCATGCCGGCCTGGTAGGACTTGGCGGAGCCGATCGACGTCTGAAGTCGTTCGCGGCGGGTGCCGGACGCGGCGTCGTCCAGGTTCGCGAGGTACTCGACGGACGCGACGAGCCCCGCGAGCAGCGGGTACGCGTGCTGGCCGAGCTCGAGCCGGCCGGGCCCGGTCTGGTTCGGGCCGAGCGAGCAGGCCGGCAGCCGGTCCAGCAGCGACGGGTCGGCGAACGCGAGCGCGCCGACGGTCGGCCCGCCCCACGCGGTGGCCGACACGGCGACCACGTCCGCGCCCATCGCCTTGATGTCCATCGGCACGAACGGCGCCGCGGAGGACGCGTCCACCACGACCAGCGCGCCGGACGCGTGCGCAAGCTCGGTGACCTTGGTGAGGTCGGGCCGGGTGCCGACGACACCGGACGCGGCGGTCACCGCGACCACCTTCGTCCGGTGCGTGACGAGGCTCTCGTACTGCCAGGCGGGCAGCTCGCACGTCTCGATGTCGATCTCGGCCCAGCGGGTGGTGGCGCCGGCACGCTGCGCGACCGTGAGCCACGGCGCGATGTTCTGCTGGTGGTCGAGACGGGAGACGATCACCTCGTCGCCGATCACCCAGCCGGCGCCGACGGCCTCGGCGAGCCGTTGCAGGAGCACCGCGGGGTTCGGGCCGAGCACCACGCCGGCCGGGTCGCAACCGACGAGGTCAGCGACCGAGTGGCGGGCGGCGTCGACGATGGCCCCGGCGCGCTGTGAGGCGGGGAAGACGCCGCCGGGGGCGGAGACCGGCGCGCGCAGCGCGGTGGAGACGGCGGTGGCGACCTGCTCGGGCACCTGCATGCCGGCGGGGCCGTCGAGATGAATCCAGCCATCACCCAACGCGGGAAACTGACCCCGAATCGCAGCGACGTCGAACGCCATGGCACCACACCGTACGGACGTCGTCACCCGGCGTTTCTCCGGGGCCCATCCCACGGTTTCGCGGGCGCCGGCGGCGACTACCCTCGGGAAGGTGATGTCGACGCCGTCGATCTGGCCCGGGATGGAGCAGATGAACCCAGCAGGCGAGTCCGGAAACGGTGCGGAGCAGCCGCAGCAGGTCGTGGTGATGGGGCCGGACGGCTCCCCGCTCGGTGCCGCTGCCCTGGACGGCGCCGTGGGAGCGGAGGCGGTCGGCGACATGGTCGAGCAGCCCGCGAAGGTCATGCGCATCGGCACGATGATCAAGCAGCTGCTCGAGGAGGTCCGGGCGGCGCCGCTCGACGACGCCTCGCGCAACCGGCTGCGGGAGATCCACAAGCGGTCGATCGCCGAGCTGGAGGATGGCCTCGCGCCGGAGCTGCGGGAGGAGCTGGAGCGGCTGTCGCTGCCGTTCACCGAGGAGAACACCCCGTCCGACGCCGAGCTGCGGATCGCGCAGGCCCAGCTGGTGGGGTGGCTCGAGGGCCTTTTTCACGGTATCCAGACCGCGCTGTTCGCCCAGCAGATGGCGGCGCGGGTGCAGCTGGAGCAGATGCGTCGAGGCCTGCCGCCGGGCACGGGTGAGGCGCAGGAGGGCCCGCACATCCGCGGCACCGGGCAGTACCTCTAAAGCAGACCTCTAGAGCAGGGCGAACGTGCCCTGCTCGAAGTCGAGCAGGTAGCGCTTGCGCGGGAGGCCGCCGCCGTAGCCGGTCAGGCTGCCGCCCGAGCCGACAACCCGGTGACACGGCACGATGATGCTCACCGGGTTCTTGCCGTTCGCGAGCCCGACGGCCCGCGAGGCGGTCGGCTGCCCGAGTCGCTGCGCCAGCTCGCCGTAGCTCACGGTCTCGCCGAACGGGATGAGCCGCAGCTCCGCCCACACGCGCTGCTGGAACGGCGTGCCGGCGAGCGCGAGCGGCAGGTCGAACTCGGTCAGCTCGCCGGCGAAGTACGCGGCCAGCTGCTCGACCGCCGCCTCGAAGCCGCGCGGGTCGGCCGTGCCGAACGTCTCCAGCGCGGGGCTGTGCCGTTGCCGCTCCATGTACAGACCGCACAGCGTCCCGTCGGTCGCCACCAGCGTCAGGGGACCGACCGGGCTGTCCGTCACGGTGTGTGTGCGCGTCATGAGAGCCACCCTGCCCGCTTTCGTGCCGCTTGACTGGCCGGATTCGGACCTCAACATAGTCGGGTCCGAATCCGGCGAGACCGGGCCGTGGCGGCCTGCTGGAATACCCGTCATGACTTCCTTCCGCGATCTTCACCGCGCCGGCGAACCGCTCGTCCTCCCCAACGCGTGGGACGCCGCCAGCGCGCGCGTCGTCGAGCGCGCCGGCGCACTCGCCATCGCCACGACCAGCGCCGGGGTGGCGTGGAGTCTGGGTGTGCCGGACGGCGACCGGCTCGACCCGGCGGCGGCCGCCGAGCACGTGGCGCGGATCGTCGCGGCGGTCGACGTGCCGGTGACCGCCGACATCGAGAGCGGCTATGGCGACGTCGCCGCGACCGTGCGCGGGGTGCTCGCGGCGGGGGCGGTCGGCGTGAACCTCGAGGACGACGCGGCGCGGCGGCCGGAGCGGTACGCGGCCGCGCGGGCGGTCGCCGACAGTGACGTGCTGTTCGTCAATGCGCGGATCGACACCTATCTCCTATCGGTTGGCGACCCGGCGGCGCGGCTCGACGAGACCGTCGCGCGGGCCGCCGAATACCTCGACGCGGGCGCCGACGGGATCTTCGTGCCGGGCGTCGCCGACCCGTCGGTCATCGCCGAGTTGGTCCAGCGGATCCCCGCGCCGCTGAACGTCATGGTCGGGCCGGGCTCGCCGACCGTCGCCGAGCTGGGGAGACTCGGGGTGCGGCGGGTCAGCGCGGGCGCCGGCATCGCACTCGCCGCGTACTCGGTCGTCGCGGCGGCGGCCGCCGAGCTGCTCACGTTCGGCACCTACGACAAGATCGCGGCGGACCTGACACACGGTGACCTGAACGCCTATTTCGCTCACTGAGTGAAAAGTCGATCTATAACAAGAAAAAACCGGCCGGTCGGTATTGACATACCGCCCGGTTGGTTTTTTAATTGTGAGGTACGACACCAGGTCAGCAGGGGCGCCGCGTCGGGGCAGCGCACATTTCCGATTGACCGCGAACGGTATTCCATGCGAATTCCACTGGCGGTCGTTCGCGCCGTGAAATGCTCGTCAACGTCGGAGTTCGCCTCCGACACGCCGATATAAATGGGGATCATCATGACAATCTCGATCACGAACCGGCCGGCGCCGGCGTGGCTCCGAGAACTCGCCCACGGCCGCGCCACCTACGAGGAGTTACTTGGCTGGCCGGTCTCTGTGCAGGTGGGCGACCGGGTGCTGATCGTCGCGATCGGCCAGACGGTGGACGCGGTCACGATGCCGGCCGGGCTCGGCGGCATGGTGCGCAACGAGCTGGGAATCGCGATGCTGAACGGGCCGGTGCTCGCCGACCCGTCCGGCAGGCGCTGGACCTTCCTCACGAAGCCGCTGGAGACCCTGCGGCCGACGATCACCGCCGACCTCTCCCACGCGCACGTGGACCTCGCGCCGCACGGCAGTCACGTCGTCATCCCGACCGACCCGCACCGCTGCTCCGGGACGCTGTGGCGCTGGATCGAGGAGCCGACACCCGCGCGGGCGCTGCCGCCCGCGTACGCGGTCATCGGCGTGACGCGCCGCCTCACCGAACACAGCCACGACCTGGCCGCATAGACCCTGCCGCAGCCGAATCGCACGCGCGAGCCACGAACTGGCCACCCCGCGCGCGATGCAACCCCCACCCGATCCCGGGGGCGTCCCGCCTTGCCAGTCTACCGGTGCCTACCGACAGACCGGGGATGTGGATCTTGCCTGTGGACAACTGAGCAGGTTGTGGACAACCTGCTCAGCGGGGTGAGCAAACGGGGTGGTGGCCACCCGATCGGTGGCCACCACCCCGTTTCCCACGCCCCGGCAATCAGACCTTCGACATCTCCCAGGGGGCGCTCTGCCCCTTGTTCTGCTTGTGGCTCGAGTCCGAGATGTCGGTCGTCAGCGCCGGCCACTTCCCGCCCGGGAAGCCCTCGCTGTTGTTGATCCGCTGGTTGAGGTCCTTGATCGACGGCAGCAGCGAGTTGGCGACAAACGCCTCGAGCACTGCCAGCGCGGCGGCGACGATGCCCCACACCTTCGCGGCCGACACACCGGCGGCGGCAGCCGCGGGCGGGGCGCCGACGCCGGTGGTGGCCGCCGCGGACTCGGCGGTCAGCTCGATCACGAACGACACGACGGCCGCCACGATCGCGAGCCACGCGACGCCGATCGCGATCGCCATCTTCGTCAGCACGTCGTCGACCTCGTCGGCCGCGGCCTTCACCGCGCCGAGCGCCTCGACGACGAGTGGCAGGATGTTCTTGTACGCGTCGGCCGCGCCACCCTTCCACTCGTCGTCGGTCTTGAGCGTGCCGATGTGGAAGACGTCCTGCCAGTCGCTCGCCTTCCCGCCGACCTGCTCGGTCCACGTGGTGCCGTGGTTCCACAGCGTCCACGGCACGCCCGGCTGCGTGATGATCTTGCCGATCTCGGTGATCACCTTGCCGATGAAGTCGCGGACCGCGTTCAGCGCGGACTTGATCTTGTCGAGGATGAAGCCCGGCAGCCAGCCGAGCACCGAGTTGATGTTGTCGACGAGCTCGTTGAACTTCTTCGGGATCGCGTCGAGCGCCTCGCGCACCCGCCGGAGGATGTCCTCGAACTCTGCCTGACCCAGTACGTCACCCATTTGATCCCCTCACCAGACGTTGTTCATGCGGTGGACGCCGGACTCTTCCTCGTCCTGGTAGGTCTGCGCGGACGTCAGCAGCCCGGCCGAGACCGCGGCGGTCATCGTCTCGCCCTCGCCGATCAGGCGAACCATCTTCGACTGGAACTCCTGGTAGATCTGCGTTACGCCGAGCTTGTCGGCGATGTAGGAGAAGTGCAGCGCCTCCAGGTCGAGGCCGTCGGCCGTCGACTTGGCGGACGCGAGGTCGTCGGAGCAGCCCTGCCACTTCGTCGCGTCGTCCCGGAGCGCGGTCAGCGCCGCCTGGTACTGGTCGGGAGTTGGGGCCATCGGTTTTCCTCCTCGGGAAGTTTCCGCTGATCGGGGTACTAGCGGTCGAGACCGAAAAGCTTCGCGACGAACTCCTGCGGGTCCGCGGTCATGGCTTGCAGCTCGGCGACCGCGCTGTCGGAGCGGCGGGCCGGGGCCTCCTCGTCGGCCCTGCGGTAGGCGGCGTCGAACGCGCTGCGCAGCTCGCTCGCGACCTCGAGGTTGTTGGACGTGCCGACCCAGATGGTGTCCGTCTCGACCTGGACCTCGGCGACCGTCGGGCCGTCGAGCCCGACGACGACGTGGCCGCCCTCGCTCTTGCCCTTGGTCAGCCGCTTGCGGACCGGCACGGCGTCGTCCTCGTCGTCGTCATAGGCGTCGCGGTCGCGGCGGCGCGCCGGCTCCGGCGGCGCGGTCTCCTGGCCGACGCGGTGGAGCAGGTAGAGCAGGTTCTCGATGGTCTGGGCGGACGGGTTGATCGTCACCGGCTCCGGCGCGGCCCGCGGCGGCTCCGGCTCGGCCGGCTCGTCCTCGGCGTCGGCCACTCGGTCCGCCCAGGACGACACCCGCGCGGCGGTGGCCGCGTTGACCGCCTCGATGACGGCCGCGCCGAGCAGGCGCGGGTCGATCGTCTCGTCCCATTCGCGGTCCAGCCGGAAGTCCGTGACCCGGCCGTTCGCGTCGACCTCGGCGTGGACCAGCTCGGTCTCGTCGTGGCCCTCGAACGTGCGCGCCTCATCCGGTTCGACAGAGAAGATCCTGGCGAGCCGCGCCGCCTCGCCGGCGAGCCGATGGATCTCCTCGAAACCCGCGGGTGTGGTCAAGGCACTACCTCCTGGTTTGCTGTCGCCGCTACGACGAGGGCTGTGGGGGCACAGTTCCGGCGCGAAGACATTCTTCGCCGAAGCAAACCTGGCAGACTCCCGGCGGAACCGCCGCACCGCCCCGCGCATCTACTCCACGACGTTCCACCAAGACCAGCCCCGGGGGAGACATGCCCGACATCGAGTACCGGTTCGGCACCGGCGAGAGCGACCCGAACGTCCACCACTCCGAGGCGAACGTCGACGTCGACGGCGACGGGGTGGCCGACGGGGTCGCGCTCGACTTCGACGGCGACGGCCGGGTCGACGACGTCATGTGGGACTCCGACGGCGACGGTGTCGCCGACACCGCGCTGCTGGACGAGAACGACGACGGCATCGCGGAGGACGCGTACTCCGACCCGACCGGCATGGGCACCTGGAACGCCCACGGCCAGGGCGGCAACGCGCAGGGCACCACGCCAGAGCCGGCGCCAGAGCCGGCGCCGGAGCCCCAACCGCATCCCGGCCCGAGCGACACCGACGACGCCCCGGACCCCGGCGACACCGACCCGGACGCGCCTGATGACACCGACGACACCTACGAGCCGTACGGGGACGGCGAGGACGGCGGTTCCGGCGGTTCGGGGGACTCCGGCGGTTCCGGCGGCGAGGTGCCCGGCGAGCTGCCCGACTCGGGCGACAGCTCGGAAGACGACCCCGCCGACGACTCCGCGGAGGACACGGACGGCACCGACACCACCGACGGCCCGGACGTCCCCGGCGTCGGCTCGGACTCGGGCGACTCCAGCGACTCCGGCGACTCCGGCGACGGCACCCCCGACTACGAGCCGCGCGGTGACGACGGTGACGACGACGCGACCGGCCTGTTCGACAGCCTCGAGGACGCCCCGGACGTCGACACCGACTCGGTCAGCGAGTGGTACGACGACATGACGACCTAGTCGTCGCCGTTCATCTCGCCGTTGCCGCGGGCCCGCAGCGGCAGCAGGAACCACAGTGTGCCGAACATGACCGCGACCAGCGCGGTGACCACGGTCGCCACCGCCGGTCCGGCCACGACCTTCACCAGCAGCAGCACGGTCGCGGTCATCGCGACGGCCAGGCACGCGAGACCCGTGACGGCCAGCGTGTTCGCTACCCGCAGGATCACCGGGCGCTGGCCGCGGCGGAACAGCATGCGGTGCCACGCGGCGGGCGCGGTGAGCAACGCGACGGCGGCGGTCGCGAACAGCACCGCGACCAGGTGCACGACCTGCTCGAACCCGGAGGCCCGCGCGTACTGCTCGGTGAACGCGACCGCGAGCAGGAACCCGAACAGGAACTGCACGCCGGCCTGTGCGACGCGCAGTTCCTGCAGTAACTCGTTGACGTTGCGGGTTAACCGCTCGTCGGGCGACTCCGTGCTGTCGTCGTGCTCAACCGCCGTCACTGCGACGGACTACCTCACTCGATCCGGCCCGAAACCGCCCGCACCGGGGTATCACCGCAGGCGGTCGCCGGGGACGGGGTAGATGTAGTCCTTGCCGTCGGCGTTGACGTGCACCACCAACGGCCGGTCGGCGCCCTTGGGGCTGGTGACCGCGACGAACACGTACACGCCGGGGAACGGGTCGCCGGTCGCGTTGATCGTGTGGTCGTTCGGGTCGTAGGACCTCGGGTGCCAGCCGAGCGGCAGGAGCGAGGAGTACATCACGCTCTCGTACCGAACGGTGCCCAGCGGAAAGCGTTCTGCTTGTGCCGCAAGGGTTTCCTGCGTCCGCAGTGCCAGCGGGCCGTCGACGGAGAACGCCATCACCGCGTAGCCGAACGACTCGTGCGTCGAGAACCGCAGCTCGACCGTCTCGAAGACGCCCCTGCGCCGCGCGGCCCGCCATACGGCGTGTGCCTTCTTCGCCTTGCCGCTGCGGAACATTCCCTTCATGACCGTCGCGAACCCGGACGGGTCGTCGAGCCGGCCGGCGAGCGTGCGAGCGTCCATCGTTCCTCCTGAGCGCATGGGTGGACCCCGTGTCGTCGACAGGGGCCCGGTTCGGTGCGAGCGGTTACGCGCCGGGGGCGCGCAGGCGGCCGACCGGCGGCGGGTCGGCCTCGATGAGGGCGTGCGCCGGCGCGGGGAGGTCGTACATCGCGTAGAGCCGCCGCCGCATCCGTTCGAGCGGGTAGCGGCCCTCGTACACGGTCGCCTTGAAGATCACGCCCTCCAGCACGCTGCGGAGCATGACCTCCTCAAGCGCCGGGTCCTCGGCGCCGCGAGCGGCGAACAGCTCCCGCAGCGAGTCCTCCATGGCGGCCAGCTGCTCGTCCTTCGCGGCCTCCACCCGCGCGAAGACCGGGTGCGTCGACGGGTGCGTCATCAGGCTCAGTGCCATCCGCTGCACCGGCATGCTCTGGTGGACCGCGACCAGCGCGCCGTCGATCAGCGCGGCGAGGCGCTCGTCCGGCGTGCCCGCGACGCCGATGAGCTGGGCGACGCCGTCGAGGTACCGGCCGAGCAGCTCGTGCGCGAGCTGCTGCTTGCCGGGGAAGTAGTAGGTGACCAGACCGCGGGAGACCGCCGCGCGCTCGGTGATCTCCGAGATCGTCGCGTTGTGGAAACCCTTCTCCGCGAAGACCATCAGAGCCGCGGTGAGGATCTTCTCCCGCGACTGCTCCCTGAGCTGCTCGTTGGCCTCCGCCGATCGTGGCGACACGCGCCCTACCTCATCATTCGCGCATCGACCCGCACAGAGAGCCCCCTTGCCACGTTCGCTCGCCTCCTCGTGCCGAAGGTTGACTGTACATACATCCAGTCAACGCGGGAAGACCCAACAGGTGGCCTAGTCGCCTTCGGAGTCGAGCAGCCGCAGGTCCGGCGGCCGCAGCGTGGCGGTCTGCAGCAGCTCCTGGATCAGCTGGTGGTTGACCATGTTGCCGGCCGGGTCGCCCCAGTCCTCCAGGCGCAGGCCCTCGACGTGGGGCGCGAGCCGCTCACGGACCTTCAGCACGACGTTGGCGGCCTGCTTGTGCGTCCAGTCGGTGCGCCCGCCCGCGTTGTTCAGGTCGGCGGCGACCTGCTTCCACGACTGCGGCTGCGGGTGTGGCTCCTGGCGCAGGTACCGCCAGGCCAGCGCCGCCAGCACGAGCCGCTCCACGTCGTCGAGCGGCCAGGTCTCCGGCGCGGCCGTGCCGGTCGGGTCGGCCGTGACGGCGTGCGGGTCGGGCGCGGCGGCGCCGACCACGCGGATCTCCAGCAGGTGCTCGCGGCGCTTGGACGTGCGGATGAACAGCGGGCTGTAGCCCTCGGCGAGCAGGATCTCGTTGCCGGACAACAGGAAGCGGGACTGCGGCAGCCGGATCGGCAGCTTGCCATCGTTGCGCAGCCACCATTCGGTGCCCGAGCACACGATGCGGCCCTGGAAACGGCTCATCCTCGGGTCGTCCGGCCCGATGCACACGTGCACGTCCGGTTCCTTGCGGCCGAACAGCAACTCGAAGCGCTGCCGTGGCGGCGCGGCGAACCCGCCGCCCGCGGCGAGCACGAAGATGCTGCCCGGCGGGGCGGGCGGCGCCCCGCCGGCCAGCCCGCCGACCGACGGCGGCAGCGGCTTCGGCGGGAAGCCGAAGTCGATCCCGGTCATCTGTCGTCCCCCTCGCCGGGGTCGTCGAGCAGCCGCAGGTCCGGCGGCACGAGCGTCGTCGACAACAGCAGCTCGCGCAGCAGGTTGTCGTTGAGCTTGTTGCCGACCGGCTCGCCGACCTCCTCGCGGGTCAGGTTCGGCACGCCGGCCTTCGACAGCCGCGACCGCACGGCGAGCACCGTGTGCTCGACGCGGCGCGCGGTCCAGCCGGCGGTCGGCTGCAGCTCGACCAGCTGGTCGGCGGCCTGCTGGCGGCCGAGCGGCTGCGGGTCCGCCTCGTGCAGCAGGTAGCGCTGACCGAGCACGACGAGCGCCGCGCGCTCGTCGGGCTGCAGGCGCCACGTGCGCGGCGGCTCGGTGACGTCCCCCGGCCGCGGCGCGGGCCGCGACCCGTCGTCGCCGGCGACGAACAGCTCCAGCAGGTGCTCCCGGCCGCGGGTGCCGGGCACGAAGAGCGGCGTGTAGCCGGCGGCCAGCGGCAGCGACTCCTCGTTGCTGAACAGCCACTGCGAGCCGGGCAGCCGGATCGGCAGGCGGCCGGTGTTGCTCACCCACCAGCGGCCGTCCTGGCAGGTCAGCAGCCCGTGCTGGCGGCTGACGCGACGGTCGTCCTCGCCGATGCAGACGTGCACCTCCGGCTTGTTGCGACCGAACACGACCGTGCGGCCCTCTCTCGGGCCGACGGCGAACCCGCCGCTGATGGCGAGGGCGTAGATGGCGCCGGGCGCCGAGCGCGGCACCCCGAACGCGAGGCTGTCGTGCTTGCTGGACAACGCCTGCCCGTCCACGAGCAGCGTGCTGCCGTCCATGCCGTCCTCCCGGGGGTTCCGCGTCGATCCCAGTATGCGACCGGGCGCCGGGGACCGGTCCCGGGTCAGTCGGTGGTCAGGTCGCGGGGTGTCATCTCGAAAGCCATCAGGGTGGCCCCGATCGGTGCCGTGCCCGGCGTGCGTGGTGGCTCGGAGCGTTCGTGAAGCTCGGTCATCAGGTCGTGCAAACGCTTGCGGTACTCCAGCCACACCTCCGGGGTGACCCACAGCTCGGCGTCGGTGACGACCGACTCCGAGTCCGGCGTCCTGGCCGCGAGCCGCTGCCGCAGGTTGCCGATCAGCGCCTCGGTGAGCAGCGGCGACGCGTCCCGCCGGTCGGACAGCGGGCTGCCCTTCACGGTCCGGTACAGGCGTTCGCGGCCGCCGCGCTTGGCGCGCACCTCGGTCAGCTCGACGAGGCCCGCCCGGTCGAGGGTGCGGAGGTGCTGGCTGGCGAGGCCGTGGGCGATGCCCAGCTCGGCGGCCATGGCCGCGGCGCTCAGCGGGCCGCTCCACATGAGCGACAGCATCCGCAGCCGGGTCGGGTGACCGAGGGCGCGCAGGACGGGATCCACATCGGACATCGCTCGAGTATCCCACCCCCTAGTGATTGCTAGGGTGTGGCCATGGACTTCCGTCGGTTGTGGTTGGCGGACGCGATCAGCCAGCTCGGCACGCGGATGACGTTCCTCGCCGCGCCACTGCTCGCGGTGTTGTACCTGCACGCGTCGACGTTCGAGGTGGCGCTGGTGCGGACGTGCCAGTCGTTGGGGGCGCTGCTGTTCGGGCTCGCCGCCGGGGCGTGGGTGGACCGGATGCGGTGCCGGCCGGTGCTGCTGTCGACCGACCTCGGGCGGGCTGTGCTGATGCTGACCGTCCCCGCGGCGGCGTGGTTCGGCGTGCTCGCGCTGTGGCAGCTGTACGCGGTAATGTTCCTCGTCGGGGTGCTGACGATCTTCTTCGACGTCGCGCACCAGTCGTACCTGCCGAGACTGCTCCCACCCGCCGCGCTGACGGGCGCCAACGCGAAGCTGGCGGCGAACGCGTCGGTCGCGGCGCTGGCCGGCGCCGGGGCCGGCGGGTACCTCGTGCAGCTGCTGACGGCGCCGTTCGTGTTCGTCGTCGACGCGCTGTCGATGGTGTGGTCGGCGCTGTGGATCCGGTCGATCCGGCACCGCGAGCCGCCCGTCGCGAGGGCACCGGACCGCCACCTCGGCCGCGAGATCGCCGAGGGCCTGCGGTTCGTGTTCCGGCACCCGCTGCTGCGCCCGATCGCGGCCAACTCGGCGACGACGGTGCTCTGCCAGTCGGCGGCCATGGCGGTGAGCGTGGTGTTCCTCGTGCGCGACATCGGTCTGTCGGCCGGCGTGATCGGTCTGCTCGGCACCATCGGCCTGGTGGGCGCGCTGGTGTCGTCCGCGCTGGCGCGGCGGCTGATCGGGTGGCTCGGCGAGGCCCGCGCGCTGGTGGCGGCGGGTTTCGCGCTGGGGCCGGCGTTCCTGGTGCAGGCGTTCACGACGCCGGGCTGGGGCCTGGCGTGGTGGGTTCTCAGCACAGCCGTCGCCAGCTTCTGCATCGTGTTAATGAACGTGGTGCAGGTGACGATCCGCCAGGTCGTCTGCCCGGCGCCGCTGCTCGGCCGGGTCGGCGCGACGATGGAGTTCATGGTGTGGGGCGTGATGCCGGTGGGCAGCCTGCTCGGCGGCGTGCTCGCGACGGTGGCCGGGACGCGCGAGACGCTGCTGTGGTCCGGTGCGCTGGCGTGCGTCGCGGTGGTGTGGCTGGTGGCGTCGCCGCTGCGCCGGACGCGAGCCCTGTCCGAAGTTGTCGGTGCCGGTCGCTAGCTTGGTCGCATGCAGACCACGATGCTGGCGGGCGTCGACCTCGCCGGGCTCGAGGACGCCGCTGGGCCGACGTCCTACGCGAGGGGCACCACCTACGCCCGTCAACACGCCGTCGTCACGATGCGGTGGGACGAGTCCGAGAGCGCGGTGCGTGGGAGCGTCCACGGACGGCTGGGCGACTTCTACTCGACCACCGCCTACTTCAGCTCCGGCGACGGGCCGGCCATGGAGTTCGCGCACGGGGAGTGCAGCTGTCCGGTGGGCCTGGACTGCAAGCACGTGGTGGCGCTGGTGCTGACCGCAGCGGGGTACGGCACCACCCGGTTCACGTCGACCCGGCGCCAGCGGCCGGCGAACTGGGACACGTCGCTCGACTCGCTGCTCGACACGTGGGCGGCCGGTGAGCGTGCCCGGCACACGGCGACCCCGTTGGCGATCGAGCTGACGCTGTCCGCCGACGTGCCGGGGGGCGGGCGGGCGCCGACGCCCAAGGTGTTCGCACGCCCGGTGCGGCCCGGCCGGAACGGTTGGGTGGCCGGCGGGTTGAGCTGGTCGAAGCTCGGCTCTCCCGACCACCAGGGCGACCACCCCGTCGAGCACGTGCGGCTGCTCAGGGAGCTGTACGCCTTGTACCGGTCGAGCAGGCCCGTCCAGTACCACACCTACGAGGAGCGATCCATCGATCTGTCCACTTTCGACAGTGCGCGGCTGTGGTCGGTGCTGGACGAGGCGGACGAGCTCGGTGTGCGACTGGTGCACGGGCGCAAGCGGCTGGGGGACGTGGACCGGTACGGTGCCGCCCGGCTGCTTCTCGACGCCACCCGCGACGGCCCGGACGGGCCGCTGGCCATCCGGCCGGTGGTGCGCGTGGACGGGTCAGACGTGGATCCCGCGCCGGTGACCTTCATCGGTTCACCCGCCCACGGGGTGGTCTACGTCGACCGTGCCGAGCTCCAGACGACCACCGACCACCACGACTGGCGGCTGCGGCTCGCCAGACTCGACGAGCCGGTGCACCGGCAGTTGCAACAGTTGGCGCTGGGCGGCGGTCGCCTCGAGGTGCCCTCGGCGGAACAGCCGAGGTTCGGCACGGAGTACTACCCGCGGCTGCGGCACCTGGCCACGATCATCTCGTCCGACGACTCGTTCACACCGCCCACGATCTCCGACCCGTCGCTGGTGCTGCACGCGCGTTACGGGGCCGGCCACCGGCTGGCTCTGCGGTGGGAGTGGGCCTACGAGGTCGGCGACGCGCGGCTGCGTGCCGCGCTGGACGGTCCCGTCGCCAGCTATCGCGACCCCGCCGCCGAGCATGCCGTGCTCGCCGGCCTCGATGACGTCCCGCTGGAGCGGTGCGGGTTGCGCGCCACCACCCTCGTCTCACCCGCCGAGCTGCGGGGCATCGACACGATGCTGTTCACCAGCGAGGTGCTGCCGCTGCTCGACGACCGGCCCGGGGTCGTCGTGGAGATCGACGGCGACGCGGCCGACTACCGCGAGGTCGGCGACTCGCTGTCGATCGGCGTGTCCACCGACGCGGCGCCCGGGGAGACGGACTGGTTCGATCTCGGTGTCACCATCACCGTCGAGGGCCGGGAGGTGCCGTTCCTCGACGTGTTCCTCGCACTCGCGAAAGAACACACGCACCTGTTGTTGCCCGACGGCGCCTACTTCTCCCTGGAGAAGCCGGAACTGCAGGCACTGCGCCGGCTGATCGAGGAGGCGCGGGGCCTGCGGGAGTCGTCCGACGGCACGCTGAAGATCAGCCGATATCAGGCCGCGCTGTGGGACGAGCTGACCCAGCTCGGCGTGGTCGACCGTCAGGCGGCCGCGTGGGAACGGCAGGTGAACGGCCTGCTGTCGCTGGAGTCCGTCGACAAGAAGGACGTGCCGGAGACACTCACCGCGCAGCTTCGGCCCTACCAGGTGGACGGGTTCCGCTGGCTCGCCTTCCTGTGGGAGTTCCAGCTCGGCGGCATCCTGGCCGACGACATGGGGTTGGGCAAGACGCTGCAGTCGCTCGCGTTGATCTGCCACGCCAAGCAGTCCGGCGCCGCCGACGCCCCGTTCCTGATCGTCGCGCCGACGAGCGTGGTGTCCAACTGGGCGGCCGAGGCCGCGCGGTTCGCGCCGGGGCTGAACGTGGTGTCCATCTCGGACACGCTGCGCAAGCGCGGCCAGTCCCTCGCGGAGGCGGCCGCCGGTGCGGACGTGGTGGTCACGTCGTACACGCTGTTGCGGCTGGACATCGACGCCTACGCGGACCGGTCGTGGGCCGGGCTGATCATGGACGAGGCGCAGTACGCCAAGAACCACCAGTCGAAGGTCTACCAGTGCCTGCGCCGGCTGCCGGCGCCGGTGAAGCTCGCCATCACCGGGACGCCGATGGAGAACAACCTGATGGAGCTGTGGTCGCTGCTGTCGATCACCGCGCCGGGTCTGTTCCCCAGCCCGACCCGGTTCCGCGACTACTACGCCCGCCCGATCGAGAAGGAGAACGAGGCCGGGCTGCTGGCGCAGCTGCGACGCCGGGTCCGGCCGCTGGTCAAGCGGCGCACCAAGGAGCAGGTGGCCGCCGATCTGCCGGCCAAGCTGGAGCAGGTGCTCGAGGTGGACCTGCATCCGCGACACCGCAAGATCTACCAGACCGCGCTCCAGCGGGAGCGGCAGAAGGTTCTCGGCCTGATCGAGGACCTGGACCGGAACCGGTTCACGATCCTGCGGTCGCTCACGCTGCTGCGCCAGCTGAGCCTGCACGCCGGACTCGTCGACGACGAGCACGAGAAGCTGCCGTCCGCCAAGATCGACGCCCTGGCCGAGCAGCTTCGCGAGGTGACCGACGGCGGCCACCGCGCACTGGTGTTCAGCCAGTTCACCGGATTCCTGGCCACTGTGCGGGCGCGGCTGGACGCCGACGGCATCGAGTACTGCTATCTCGACGGCAAGACCCGGAACCGGCCGAACGTGTTGCGGCGCTTCAAGGACGGCACGGCGCCGGTGTTCCTGATCAGCCTCAAGGCAGGCGGGTTCGGGTTGAACCTGACCGAGGCGGACTACTGCTTCCTGCTCGACCCGTGGTGGAACCCCGCGACCGAGGCGCAGGCCGTGGACCGGACCCATCGCATCGGGCAGACCCGCAACGTCATGGTGTACCGCCTGATCGCCAGGGACACCATCGAGGAGAAGGTGATGGCGTTGAAGGCCAGGAAGGCGGCGCTGTTCACCAGCGTCATGGACGACGGCAACGTGTTCGGTGCCGGCCTGGACGTGGACGACATCCGCGGCCTGTTCAGCTGACGTCCGCGGCTTTGACGAGCGAGTCGGGTTCGATGTCGGCATGACCGATATTCCCGACCTGACGATCCGGCAGATCGAGCGGTGGTGCGCGGCGCGCGTGCCCGCCCGGCTGCACGACGAGATACGAGTGGAGTGCCGACGCCGGGGGCGGTCGGTGACCATCGTCGAACGACGCGCGCCGTGGTCGCCGGACCTCGGCCCGGAATGGACCGAACAGAAGATCGCGCAACTGCGGCTCGACGACAACGGGCGCTGGTCGGTGTACTGGGCCGACCGCAACGACCGCTGGCGGACGTACCCGGACGCACCGCGGGCCGACCATCCGGCGCCGCTGCTCGCGGAGATCGACCGCAACCCGAACGGCGTGTTCTGGGGTTGAGCGCGACGAGAAGACGCCGCACCGGCTCGGGCGTGGCCTGCGTGGCCGGGTCGGTGGCAGCGGATAGTCTCTGTGCGCCCCATCCCCTTCTCGCCGGAGGACCGAATGCTGGTCCTGCACGGGTTCTGGCTCCCGGACGACGGCTTGTGCCTGTGGGCCGAGGACTCAGAGCGTGCGGTCAAGAGCCCGAGCCAGGCGCTGCGCTCGACGCGGCCACATCCGTACGCGGTGCCGGACGGCACCCTGGCCAGCATCCACCAGGGTAAGCCTGGTGAGGCGGTCCTGCAGCTGCCGTCGCTGCGCTCCGCTCCGCTGGACTCGCCGGAACTGATCAGGGTCGTCCCGCGCCCACCTGCCCGCTCGGCGGCCGCGCTGCTGCCCTGGACGGTTCCGGTCGTCACGCTCGACGCGGCCTCGGCGCTCAGTGCGCTGTCCAGGCGCGCCGAGGACATCCGGCACGGCGCCTCGTTGGACTACCTCGCCGAGCTCGTGGCGTTCGCCCGCGAGTTGGTGCTCCGAGGGCGGGTGCTGCCCACCGTCCAGCGCGACGATATCGGCGCCGTCGCCGGCTGGCGGCCGGTCCTGCAGGGACGCGATGTCGTCGCGCTGCACACGCTGGTCACCGCGATGCCACCGGTGTGCCGGGCCGTACCGGGTCATGACGATCCGCACGAGCTGATCACCGGCGCGCTGCGCGCGTTTGTAGACGCGGTGGTGCGCGAGACACTGCCCACCGGCATCGAGCTCACCCCGGTGCGACGGGGCCGTCGCCCCAAGCGGCTGCCCGCGGTCGAGGCGTGGCTGTCCGCGTTGTCGGCTCCGGACGGCCGGTTCGACGCGGACTTCGACGATCTCGACGTGCTCGTCGGGGCTCTGCGGCCCTGGCAGGACGTCGGTGTCGGCCGAACGTCGCCGGCGCGAGCGACGTTCCGGCTGACCGAGGGCACCGCGGAGCTCGGTGACGACCCGGAATCCCGGTGGCGGCTGG
>Ga0193742_1000183_pt1 | contig 45891 bp, 78 predicted proteins | sample L2c1metaG_FD_165511 | JGI IMG/M metagenome (GOLD analysis project Ga0193742, IMG submission 165511) | Soil microbial communities from a riparian zone of the East river system, Colorado, United States - L2c1 | ecosystem: Environmental > Terrestrial > Soil > Riparian zone | place: USA: East River... | reverse complement strand
AAAAAAGAATAGAACCCTCTACATTAAACCCTCACTACCCGCTTGACAAGGGGCTAGGGCCTATGGTATACTCACATAGCAAGGGGGGAGACTGCCTCTAAGTCCCTCAGAGTCAAGCACTTAGGCCGACTGACCCCTGTCCTAGCCTGCTCGGGACTGCCTCTAGGGCACTCTGAGCCTGCTATATGACCCTAGGATTATATTCAACCATGAACACCATAATTATTCATAGAGTTAAATCTATCCCATGCGAGGATAAGACTTGGAATGATAAGTCTTGTGATAATAGGGCAGACTATAAAGTTATCCGGCGCTTAACTAAACAAGGTTCCCATAATAGAAAAGAAATTGTATTGAATGTCTGCTCTAATCATGTAATGGAGAAGGATACTAGAGCATTCAATTATCAATACTCTAGTGAAGCTAAAGATAAGCCAGTCAAATCACATAATCCAGCTAACGATAAACCTGATTACTTATCTGAGGAATAACTAATGACTGAACAAGAGTCTAAAGACTTGGAAGTATTAAAAGCCAAGCAAGTAGATAGGAAGCTAAGTACATATGACTATATGCGGGCTATTCTGAGATATAATGAAACAGATTTAAAACATTCGGGATATAGTGGTAAGACCATAGCTCAGGCGCTTGAAAGTGTAATGAGAAATGCGGAGAAAGACATTGAAAAACTCCATAAGGAATACATTAAAAAGTATCCTGACTAGTCTTAAGAACCAGCTACTAATGGAGTGTATTAACTTCTTAGTAGTTATATGGTTCATTCTTAAATGGGTGATTTTCGCACCATTCTTACTTTACTTAGTCATTGTTAGTTTCTTTAACTCTGACTCTAATAGTAATAGTGATAGTGATAGAGAGAATAGATTTTAGTATGTGGAATATCCAATATGTTAAATATGGTGATACTCTTTACTTTAAGTTTAAGTTTATTACCTTGACACTCATACCTAACTAGGATATACTTCACAAATCAGGAGATTAAATAACATGAATGAATGGATTGTAGATTCTAATGCTAGTGAGTATGAGCGGCGCGCTGCAATATATTGGAATGCATATATAGATAGAAAGTCTATAGGTTATGCCAGTGCATATGTAGATTATCTTTACAATAACTATCTATTCTGGTTTATTGCTGCTACGTGCGGTAAGTCTTATGCTCAGTCTAATTTCAGTATTTAACATAATGAATATTTCAATAGTTAAATCATCATACTTTGAATCCAGCGCCAGTAAAAGTGATGATTTAACTTTTAAAGTAGTCATTAATGGTGTAGAGATACACACTCATATAACTAGTTGGATTAAGGTAACTGATATGACTGAGATTAAATCATTTGAAGATTTCCAGAATGCTAACATTCAGAGACTATCAGAAGCTATAGCTGGTAAGTCTTCTCAGGAAGCACTTGAATACTTATCAGGAGTTATTGAGGGATTCGCGTTCGAGATATGGGAGAAGAAGGAGAAATCTTGGGCTGCGGAAGTCTTAAAAAATCAGATTAAAAAGACTGTAGAAGTAGAGAAGTCTCGTATATTACCAGACTATAATCCAGCTAATCTATCTAAAGTCTCTAGAAAGTCTAAGTCTAAAACTGGCTCAGAAGTTAAAGGCGATAAAACTATTGCATTGTTTGGTAAGCTTGGAATTAGTGAAGCTGACGCCGCAGATGCTATTAAGAAAATGTTAGCTCAAACTTTTGAGATGGGACTAGGTAAGCATTCCACACCAGTAAGTAAATTTAAGATTTGTACTAAGTGTAAGGCAATGAATACTGAGAGTATGACTAACTGTATGGTATGCTCTACTAGTCTTGAAGTAACTCAACCTACAGAATGTGAGTTTTGTAAGAATCCTAGAATACAAGGTCAATCTTATTGCACAGACCATAGGCCAGCTATTATACCAGTAGAATGTGAATTCTGTAAGGTAATGGTAAATGATGGTTCTAAGCTATGCGCTGAGCATAAGGAGTCTAAATAATGTATGGTATCATGTATACTGTGAATGGTGAGACTAAGCTATTCACTAGGATATTCAATACTATTGATGAAGCTACTTCTTACATCAATAACTCTACCATATTTGTTGAAAGAAACTACAGAGTAGTTCACCTCGATGAGACTGGGTTTTAATTTATGAGTCCTAACTTAACAGAAATAATTAATCTTAGAAATGCAGCCGACGCGCATAAGAAACTATGTAATGAGAATTGTAATGTTTCTTTATATTTATTGAAACAAACAGCACAAAGACTTACACAAGTTCTATCTATTGAGGAAAAGAAAGAAGCAGCGCAGTATTTTATTGGTTGGCCTAGCTAATCTATTCGACTAACTATTAGTCCATAGAATCAGAATTATGACAATAACTCAACTAGAATTTAAGTGTCCCACCTGCTCTAAGTCTGTAAGCTCTATTGGAGAGTTTACGTCTAATGAAAAGCTATTCTACATACTTAGCTGTGGGCATTTCTCAGTTAAGGAAGTAGTAGTTACTCCAGTTGATAAGTTCTCTGAGTTTCATTCATTAGAGGGTGATAAACCCTATCAATTCCAAATTGAAGGTATGAAATTCCTGGAAGCTAATGCTTGCACTGGTCTCATAGCTGATGAGATGGGATTAGGTAAAACTATTCAAGCTCTAGGTTTACTCCACTATCATAGCGAATGCTATCCAGTATTATTTATCGTTAAGAAGAAACTCACCCTACAATTTTTCAAGCAATTATATCGCTGGTGTGACAAGTCTATGAGTCAAGTTATTCAGCAGGGTCATGCTGTACTTCCTGGACTTAAATACTATGTTATTAGTATGGATTTAATGAGAACTTATCCTCTTGAACGTCTGGGAGAAATTAAATGCATAGTAATAGATGAATGCCAGCATATTAAGAATGAGAACTCATTAAGGACGATTGCAATTAGAAAGTTTATCAAAGATAACTCTATCGAGCACATTATTGCATTAAGTGGCACACCATTTAAAAATAGGCTTAGTGAGTATTTCACCATACTTAACATCCTAGCGCCGCACTATTTTAATAATCGTGAAGAGTTTATGCGCCAGTTCATAGCTTATTATTATGATGGTAATGGTAAGTTAAGGGAAATGGGACTTAAGAATAAGCAATTATTTGAAAGACTAACTAGTAAGATAGTTCTAAGACGTGAAAGACAGGATGTATCAGACCAGATACCATATATTGGGATACGTAGAGATGTTCAATATGTAGACTTAGAAGGTAAGTTTGCAGAGGCATATAATAATGCTGAATCAGATTATCTTTACTTAGTTAATAAGTTAGAAGATCAAAAGTCTAGTCTAGCGCAAAATTCAGATTTACTTGCAATCCTACAAAGGATGAGACATATTGTAGGTATTAGTAAGATACCTGATACTGTAGACTTTGCTACTGACTTCCTTATGAGCACTAGTAGAAAGTTAGCTATTGCAATACATCATGAAGATGTAGCTAATATGCTAACTACTGAACTAGATAAATGGTGCCGTATGGGTGGATTTGGGTCAGTCCTACGTATTAAAGGAAGTATGACTGACTTCGACCTAAATGACGTAGTAGAGAAGTTTAATAAAAATACATCCTATAGAATCCTAGTAGCCAGCACACTAGCAGCGGGTGAAGGATTAAATCTACAGGAAGATTGTTCTGAGTGCATTATTATGGAAAGACAGTGGAATGCAGCTAATGAAGAACAATTTGAAGCTAGATTTAGAAGGATTGGTCAGTCTAGAAATAATGTAGTAGCTACCTATATGACTGCTGGTGGTACTATAGATGAAATGCTGACGGAAATCAATGAACGTAAAAGAGCGCTTGTAAAATCGGGTATGATGAGTAATAGTCAAGTAGTATGGAATGAAAGCGAAGTATTTAGGCAGCTTGCAGATATGATTGGTAAGAAAAGGGCAGGAATTAAATGGAAGCTAAACTAATGATTATATCAATGATAGTCTACACTCGAAAATCAGATGGAACTAAACTACAGATTGAATTGAAAGGAGAAGTTGAAAATAAAACTGAAGTATTGAATATGGCATGGGAGATAGAACGAGCTATTAATTCTGATACAGCTAAATTAAGATGTGATGTGAGCATCAAGAGTGAATAAACATCTATATATAAATGATGAGTTAGTTCCTGAGCGTTCTATTATAATGTCATTCAGGAATCTACCTTATAAGTTCATGTATCTCAGTTCTAATGAAACTAAGGTATTTGCAATGCCAGTAGATACCGAAGGACATACTAATGGATTCGCTAGAGAGTATTTTCCACATGTATTTAGTGGAGTCATTCGTTAATCCGAGCTAATAGTTTGAGCTAATTTAGGGAATAGTTAAATGGAATTAAATGATAAACAAAGAATGATAATTGTTGAAATAGTTAAATCTTGGCCTAAGCAAACTGATACTAAAAAACTATTAAAAATTCTAGATAAACTAGCTAAAGATATAATTAAAGCTAATTAAATAATATGAGATATCAAAAACCTCTAAGGAATGGTAGAACTAGAAAAAGAATATATGGTCATGTAATTAAGGAAATTAATTCTAGACTGGAACAAGAGGCTAATAGGTTTAATGTATCTAAATCATTCGTACAGAGTGTAGCATTAGCTGATTATTTCAAGATTAAGAATGTAGAAGGATATTAATTTGACACTCAAAGATTTAATTCAAATGATTCCATCTACTCTAGGAGATGAGGAAATTCACATCTCAGATAAGAGAATGGAAGATCTAATTCCAATAGATTCAGTATTTATTGATACAAGTAAAGAAAATAAGATTATCTTAGTGATTGAGATAAAGTAATGATTAGTCCATTAGGATTAAAGTTCATACGAGAATATGAAAAGCTTAGAACTGTAGCATATCTAGACCAGGCTGGAATACCTACTATTGGATATGGTTGTATTCATTATCCCAATGGAACGCCAGTTAAGTTAGGTGATATTTGTTCTACATTAGAAGCTAATACTTGGATGAAAAGAGAATGTGATGGTATTGAGTTTAAGCTTGATATTATATTAAGGAATGAGAACTTATTTCAGAATGAGTCCGACGCGCTAGTTAGTCTAGTCTATAATATTGGGTTTGGAGCATTTAAGTCTAGTACTCTACTTAAGCTATTACTACAAGGTAAGAGAGGTAAATTAATAGAGAATCAATGGTTAAGGTGGGATAAGCTTCATAAGAATGGAGTCCTAATTCAATCTAAGGGACTTAAAGCTAGAAGGATAGCTGAGTATGCTGTATTCAGTCCGAGCAGTCCGAGCTAATTTAATGAATAAGAATCCAGACTTAGAGATAATAAGAAATTTAGGAAATGTAGAAGAATGGATAGAATTTTACTTAGATGATGATCATTTAGAAATTAAAACAGTTAATGGAGATGGTGATACTTTCATAATAATCCTTAACCCACTAGAAATAGGTAAGTTGAAAGATTTACTAGCTAGGATAGGATAATGTTACTACTAGAAGTTAATACAACTGAATTGCGAACGGCGCGATTAAATGATGCTATCTGTATCATAATGAAGAAAGGACAAATGTCCCTGAGTGTACCAATCACATCTATGCAGTTAAGAAGATTGATTGAAGATTTACAGAGTGAACTAGTTTATGTAGAAAGAAATCGAGTAATTCCTAGGTCAGAGTGGAAAGAGAACATGAAGGATAAGTATGGAGATAAGGAAGATATATGAAACTAGTACAATTTAGTATTCCTAACGGTATGGTTAGACTCTCATATGTAAATGATGAGGGAGTAATTATTCAAGGTAAGACTAGGGATGTTAGATATAATGATCCTAAAGCTATTGAAGAAGCAGCTAGAGAACTTAGAGAGTGTATTAAATAATGGCAAAGAAGATTCTAAAGATTGATTCACAGATTCTAGATTCATTCTCCAAGTGTGAGAGGGATTTTGAGCATAAGTTCGTGCATAATCTGCGAGCTTTAGAATCTAAATATGCTATTCAGCGGGGGAGTTTATGTCATGATATTATTGAACAGTATTATAATGAATATAAGTCTAGCAGGAATAAGCTGAATGCTAGAATTAAATCATTAGAATTAGGGCGCGCGCGAATTAATCATTACGATGCTATTGATGTCCCGAGGGGTATGTCCATTCTAGAGAATATGGGTGAGTATTTCACTTATTATCAGAATGAACGCTGGTTACCTGTTGAGACAGAGAAGATTCATAAAAAAGTTATCTATGAGGATGATGAACTAATCCTCTTATATGTTTGTAAGATTGACGTTACAGTAGCTGGTGAGCCAGAGATTCCGTTAATGGCGGTAGACCATAAGACATATGATAGATGGTTTGAACCATTAGCTACAGAGAACCAGTTTACCGGCTACTGTACAGTTTTAGGTATTAACTTTCTCACAGTAAATAAGATAGGCTTTCAATCTAGCTATCCACCTGAGAAGAAGTTTAGACGAGTTAAGTTAGTCTACAATGATGAGAAGAAACAAGAGTGGATACATAACACGGCTAGAATAGCTAAGGATATGTTATTTTGTCTTGAGACTAATACATTTCCCATGCGTCGTACTCAGTGTGGTATGTATGGTGGATGTGGAATGTTACCTATATGCTCTGTAGATCCACGAGCTAGAGCAGGAGTTATCGAAAAAATGTATAAAGTTGAAGCTCCCTGGGACCCTGAGTCTCCGAAGGAAGAATAGTATGAATACATTTGAACTGATTGATAAACTCAATGGAGTTATTGACCAGGGTAAATTTATTAGGAATATCCTAGTTAATGATGAATATAATGAATTATCACATGTTAAGAGATATATCATTGAACTAAAAGAAATGATTAATGGTATTAAAATAGAGGAATAATTAAATATGAATTATGATGTAGAGAAGTTACTTAAGATTAAGCAGGAACTTAACAGAGTGACTGACCTATTGAATACAGCTATACTAGCATTCGAGCAAGAACTTAAGACTATTGGTATAGGAGTTCCAGTTACAGTTAAGATTTCTGATGAAGTTTTCTTAAAGTATGGTAAGTTTGGTGATAGTTGGAGAGTTATGGCATCTTATACCAATGCTGATAATAATGAAATAACTCTACCATTAGTTGAATGTACTAGAACTATTAGATTACATGGTTATAAACATAGAATGGAATTACTTCCACACCTAGAAGCCGCCGCTGAGAGTTTAACTAAGCGAATGGAAAAAGCCTTAGAATGTTAATTATGTCTAGTGAAGATAAGCTAGAGATAGGTAAGAGATATGATGGTAATGACGGCGAACTATCAGACCATGAAGGTAACTATAGAGAACAACCATTTGTAGTTATCGGATTAGCAACTAAAGAGGAATGGATTGCTCAGCAAGCTGAATATGCAAGAGAACATCCAACTCGTAAAGTTGTAGAATATCCAGCAATGAATAGAGAATATTTCTACAAGATTAGTATAGATTGAATTTGCAACAAAGAGTTGGAGACTCTCAATAAAATCCAATATGGACCCCTGCTGTAATGGGATGAAAATGAAGAAGGATTAAGTTGGGAGTAATAGTCTAGTCCAGTATCACTGGCTATAATGTTATATACTGGACTAGACTCTCCAAGTGTTAAATGAGAAAAACAATGGTTATCAAACCACACAAGATTCATCAGTATAGGAAAGTTAAGTTAGTTAAGAGTGTAGTATTTAGATGTATGCTACCTGGTTGTACTCATTACACTAGGGAAGCATTCATCATTAATAAGATAGCTCTATGTCCATTCTGCGGTAAGGACTTTCTTATTACACGTGACCTAGCAAGACGAGAGACAGTTCATTGTAGTGAATGTATTGTATCAACTAAGCCTAAAGTTGAAGTTAAGGAAGTAGTTGAATTTTTAGAGGAATTGAAAGATGATACAACTTCTCATAAGTAATATCATTAGACGATATGAAGAATGGAAGAATAGGGATATTGGATTGGAAAAGTTGTTAGAAAAACTGAAATGAAATATGAAATTATCATTAATGAGACTGTTATTAAGGGTGAGATTAAGTTAAATTATTCTTGCCAAGGATGCCATGTAGAAGCTAGGCATGGTGAGAAAATGAGAAGGATTAGTACTGATGATATGTCACATGACGATGATATATGTTTCAATCGTATGGTAAGAGAAGTGTTAAATAGGAGATAATAAATGAATGAACCTATTCGATTAGCTAGACTTAAGACTGCATTCATTAGATGGCATCGGGGAACACAACATGATGCTAATAGAGATTGGTTGCAATTTAGAAATATCTATCTTGAATTAGAGAAGATAGATGCTATGGATAAGTCTTCTAAGGATAAAGCTAATGAAACGTAAATTAATTACTGTTCTAACTATTGGATTCTATGGTGGTGAAAAAGTTGATGATGTATTGGGAATCTTCGATTTTGAAACTGAAATGGAACAAGCAGTACAATTAGCATTAGATAAGGATGCAGTAATGCGAGTTGAGGAAGTAGACCATGAAGCTCAGTGATGTAATTATTGGTGACGTATTCCATACGATTATTAAAGGTGAAAACGGAACTGGAAAATCGATTGCTGCCATATCCTACGCTATCAGTGGGCCAACATACGTATTTGATTTTGAGGATAGAATGCGTTCAGTGGCAAACTATTATAGGAGAATCAACAGACCGGAGATACTTAATAATGTGGAATATGATACCTATTTTTCATTCGCAAAGCTTAGAAAGAAATTCCAACTAATCGAACAGAATCCTAAAGGTCTAAAGAATGTAGTAATGGATAGTCTTACATCCTTTACTGACCGCGCTCTTAGTAACACTAAGGAATTTAAACAGGATTCTCAAGCTGAATCAGGAAATAAGGCAGGTAGAACAATAGGAGAATTTAGAGTTAATACTCTTGATGATTTTTCTGCTGAAAGCGCAGCTATCCAGGAGTTCATAGTTGAACATGCTCTAATTCTCAAGTCTATGAAAATCAATTTCATCCTAACGGCGCATGTAATTAAAGTTAGGGAAGAGAATGATGATGGTAAGACTCACATAGCTAGATACCTAATGACGGGTGGTAAGAAAGCTGGACAGAAAGTACCAGGATATTATGATGAAATGTATCATACTAATATTAAACCTGGTATGAGTGCTGATTCTAAGCCTAGCTATACTATTAGGACTAGACATTCAGGAAATGATACAGCTAAGACTTCTATGTCACTTCCCTTAAACATTGATTTCACTGATAAGGTATTCTTTGAGGAATTAAGTAAGCATATTCCTAAACCTGTAGTTAAACCTGGAGAGTTAATCATGCCTAAACTTACAACTGAGATTTTAGCGGGGGGATAAATGTTAATTAAGATTACCGTGGAAGTAATAGTTAAAGTTGATAAAGAATGGCAAGCAGTTAATATAGTAGGTTCTAATCTAGCTTTAAATGAATGTATTACTGATGTTCATTTCGAGCGAGTATATAGAATGAAAGAGGAGTCTAACTTATTGGAAGAGAAAGTTGGAACATTAAAATGAAATCAGACTTCCTAACTAAGCTATGGCTGGAAGATATAGATGGAACTAATTTCATTGTAGCGGCGCCACTAATCTATTACTCTGAATCATTTAAGGGAACATTCACAGTTCAAGCTGGTACTCAAACTGATTTAATGAGTTCACCAGATATACTAAGGGGATTATTACCTAAGTCGAATAAGTATAACAGGGCTTCAGTCCTACATGATGCAGGATTACAAGGTAATCTAATTACTGATACTGGTCTTAGAGTAAACTTAATCAAGCCTCTATGTGATAGTATCTTTCTTGAAGCATTACTAGCGTTAGGTGCTGAGCCTGAGTTTGCATATTTAGCTTATAACTTAGTGGTTGAATATGGTAAATCCGAGCCTAAGAATTTACATCCACTATCTAAGACTCTTAATTAATTATTATGGGAGGTATGATGGATTCAAGCTGAGCTATTCGAGCTAACTAACTGAGCTAACTAACTTATCAACACGTTAAAGAAAAGAGAGAATCAAATGGCTATTATCCGATTGAACCGTGACGACATTATGCAAACAAAGTTGGTCGAAAAGGCCGACTGGTATAAGTGTGTTGTCAAGGAACCTAAAGTGGAAGCATCTAAGAAGGACCAGAGCACTAACTATGTGTTCTATTGTAAGATTATTGAAGGTTCTGAAAAGGATGTTCCGGTGCGTTGCTCATTCTCTGAGAAATTCCTTGGACCGTTTAAGGGATTTGCAGAAGCATGTGGCGCAGAAGTTGGTGAAGATGGTGGAGCATTTGATACTGATGCATTCACTGATAAGGAACTCATGATTTTTGTGGAACCTAAGGAGAATCCCAACGATAAGAAGATTTACAATACACCTAATGGTTTCATGAGTGTTGCATCTTATGAAGCTACGATGGGTGCTAATGCGTAGTATTTAATTTATGCAGCCTAACTCGATTTGATTGTGGTGAGTAGGCCATAGTCTACGTTCTAAGAGACTTAAAAAATGCACGAAAGCCAGATAATTGAATCTTTCGTTAGGCTGCATAATCGTTTTAACTAACTAATTGATTGGAGACTACAATGAAGCATAGTTTTGAGTACAAGACGAGTCCAGAAATTAATCCCGAGAATGTTGTCATTCCTGAAGATGATAATGTTGAAGTTGTAGAGGAGGATGATGCTGAAGATGATGATGAGTATGACGATGAAGATGATGCAGAGGATGTAGATACAGAGGACTAATCTTATACCAATTTGGAATGAGAAACTTCAACAATGGGGATACTTATACCATGAGGAAGTTTCTCATTGGTTAGGAATTAGTAGAGAGGAAATAAAGATGGATAGGATGCTACAGTTTTTCAAGTATGAACATCTACCTGAGAAGTTACAAGCAATCTCTAAACCATTCTGTGAGTTAGCTCATAAGATAGCACATGATTACCCCCAAAATCCCGAACGAACAGTAACTCTTAGGAAGTTACTTGAAGCTAAGGATGCGGCTGTTAGAACACACTTGTATGTAGAGTAAGTCAATTATGGGATGCCGTGATATATAAAAATAAACGGGTGTTGCTCCTTACATGATACCCCAAATCCATCCCATTTCTTTTAATATTTTGAGGATTAAATTATGATTAAGATTCGTAAGAGTGAGACAGCAGATACTAGAACTTGTGATTTTAAGAATGTAACTAAGGAACAGCTTCTAGCTAGTTCTAAACAGCACATTGGAGATGTAAGAGAAGCACTTAATTTCTTTCGAGCTATGCTATGGGATGCTGATTTAAATCACGACACAGATAAAATTACTGATATTAATTCATTCCATGCTGATTTCATTACTGGATTTGATAAACATGAATGGTGGGATAGGCATAGGAAACTCAATAGGCATCATCTAACACGGGAAGATGGAATTCCTGAGGATGTAAATCTCGTAGACGTTCTAGATTTCATTAGTGATTGTGTTATGGCTGGTATGGCTAGGTCTGGTTCAGTCTATCCTCTTAAGCTCACTCCAGAACTATTAGAGAAAGCATTCCAGAATACAGTAGAACTCCTCAAGAAGAATGTAACTGTCGTAGAATAAGCTTATGCGAACACTACTCCAGAAAACCATTGATGAAATAAATAAGGATATACATTGGAGTCGCAAAGCTGTAGCAATTAACATCTATCATAATTCATGTCTCGTATCCCAACCAAGACATTCATTTGCTGATACGGCGCGGGATTTAAATGTCTCTAGAGCATATGTTAGCGAGATGATAATGTTAATTAATAAGTTAGCTGACCATGCAGAGCTAATGAATATGAGTAGATCTAAAGCTTTAATTTACATGAGGAAGTAATGAGAGTTATCTTAACTCTATATTCTAATAAGGAGATAATATATGAAAGAGTACATAAGATAGTAGAGAATCCAATTCATCTAGATATTTATCAATTTCATCCAACTAAACTTAATAGGTTAAAGAGTGAAGATGTATATTTCATAACTATAGATAAGATGGGTAGGAAATGATTGAAGTTAAGTGTGATTTGTGTAAGAAACCAGGAGCTAGTGATTCATTCGAGTTACCTTGGGGAGAATTTAGAATTCGTATAATTATACCACAAGATGTTAGATCTAACTTACATGTATGTGGTTCTTGTTTGTTAGAATTCCTAACGAAACGTAATCATGGACTAGATTTAGATGTTAAGAAAGCTAATATCAAACCATGAAAGCCACTGAACTAATTAAGGAATTTAATGATAGATATGGTATTACTGCTTGGCCCTTAGCTTATCCAGTAGATGCTGAGACATATGCTAACTGTTGTCAATATGTATTCAATAAGTCTACTCATATTGCAATATTGGGCCTGAAAAATAATCACAAGATTATATCATTAGGTCCTAGTAATGGACTATTATTTAAGAATGTAGAACTATTGTTGGAGAAAAAATAATGATTGAAATATTAATTGATTATAATAATGATGAAGTAGTAATTAATGATGGTTCTACTCATGAAGCTAAGATTAAAGTTAAACAACCAAAGGAAATAGAATCAGTATTAATTGAGTTATTGAATTCACTACATAATAGTGAATCAATTGTATTAACTAAGGTTGATGAAGATACTAAGGTAACAATAGATGAGTGGTAGCTTTGTTCCGGGTAAAGGTAGTCCAAATCCCAAGGTAATGATTATAGGGGAGGCGCCAGGTAAACATGAAGAAGAACAACTTGCACCGTTTGTTGGACCTTCTGGGATCGTACTTGATAAAGCATTACGAGCATTAGGATATAATAACTGGAGAACAGATTGCTATGTAACTAATGTGGTGAAAACTAAGCTAGAGGATAATGACTGGGGTAAGATGCATGAAAGTGGAGTAGCGTTTGAGGATGAAATTAAATTCCTGAAAGAGGAAATCAATACTTTCAATCCTAATCTCTTACTCATACTAGGTAAGAATGCATATAAAGCTTTAGACTTACCTGGTAAACTTGATGATTATCGTGGTAGTATTCTAAGTTGTTATGGTAGAAAAGCTGTAGCTACTTATCATCCAGCACGATTCTTATACTCTAGAGAAGCTGGTCAATTCAGTTGGAAGCCATATGAGAAAGCTGTATTCCAACATGACTTACAGCGTGCAATGATAGAGGGTGAATTTAGAGAACTAAGATTACCTAATAGGAACTTACATGTAGTTGAGGACTCTAATCAATTCTTACAGTTCCTTAATCGGTGGTCTAAAAAGACTAGGGTAGCTGAGGATATTGAATCGATTAATTTTATTCCCTTCTGCTTATCATTTTCATTCGATCCATCTGAGGCTGTAAGTGTACCATTATTTGATGGACCTTTAGGTAAGAATAGAAGTATCAAAGATGTATCTAGACTCTGGATAATGATTGATAAGATTCACAATGATGCAAGAATTGCTAAGGTAGGACAGAATTGGAAATACGACGGGCCCAAGCTTGAGAAGTTAGGACTATACCTAAATAATTTCAAGTCAGATACAATGTTAAAGGGCCATGTAGTATGTCCTGAATTTCCTAAGTCGCTCGCATTTCAGACTTCAATACATACTAGAGAGCCTTATTATAAATCTGAGTATGAAGCATTTAAGTATGGCAAGACTAACATCCAACAGTTCATGCTATACAATGCTAAGGATGCAGCTATTACGTTGGAGATTGATAATGTTCTTGAATCTGACCTTGAATCTCTTGACCTAAAAGACTTCTATTACGAGTTTGTAATGGAGTTGCATTACTTATACTCTGAGATGGAGAGTGTAGGTATGGCTATTAATCCTGGCGTTAGAGAACAATTAATTAATGAGTGGTGTAAGAAACAAGCTAAGATGGAGATTGAGTTATTCCAGATACTTGGAATGCATGTAAACGTAGCATCTCCTAAGCAAGTTCAGTTAGCATTGTATGAGAAACTTAAACTTCCATTTCGAGCTGGAACTGGTGAGGATGTTCTCGTAGCTTTACTAGGTAATCATTGTAAGAAACCTGAACAGAAGCGGGCCATTAAATTAATTCTAGCTGATAGAAAGGTGAGGAGACTATTGTCCACGACATTAGCATCTCCAACAGATTACGATGGAAGAATGCGAACGTCAGTTTTTATATGCGCTACAGAGACTAGAAGAACAAGTAATGAGTTGCTCGCGCCACCTATCAGACCGTACAATATGGGAATTGGATTCCAAACTTTATCCAAACATGGCGAAGCAGGCGCAATTAGAACGATGTTTGTGCCTGACCCTGGATATGTGTTTATTAACTTTGACCAATCTCAAGCTGAAGCAAGGGTATGTTCGCTTCTCGCCGACGACGAAAAGACGCTTAGAGACTTTGACACGATTGATATCCACGCAATGACAGCATCTTGGGCATTCGGTGGAACTTGGGAAAAATGGAGTAAATCCAAGTTAGGCTATGAATGTCCTGAGAGATTTATTGGTAAGACATTACGCCATGCAGGTCACTTAGATATGCAGAAGCGTACATGTATGACTACTATTAATACTGACGCAGAGAAGTTTGGAATTGACGTAGAGATAAGTGAGTATAAAGCTAATGAGCTTCTCAAAGTATTCCATAAATACACCCCAAGGATACGTGAGGTCTTTCACTTGGGAATTCAAGAGGCTCTTAAGTCTCAGGATTTTTTTCTTACAGGAAGTTCTCCTTGTGAAGGTAAGAACTGGTTCCCAAAGAGGCAGTTCTATGGCGATTGGGATAGAGATATGTGGAAAGAAGCTTATGCTTTCATTCCTCAACAAAGTGTGACAGATAAGACTAAATGGATTCTACTATTACTCAGGAAGTATGCACCATATCTTAGAATTGTAGGAGAATCACACGATGCAGGACTGTTACTCTGTCCCGAGAAAGAAGTTGATGAAGCTTATCAAATCATTAAAGAGTATGGAGAACAGCCTATTGACTTTAGCCGATGCAGTATCCCCAGAAGATCGTTGGTTATACCAGTCGATGTTGAGATTGGCAGAGAGAACTACAAAGATCTCAAAAAATATAAAGTCTCTCCAATGTTAAAGATGGAATTAGTTAATGATGTTAAACAATCAGAAGCTGAAATTGCAAAGTCCTTCTACACCAGAACCAAAGTATGATATGGTTATATGTCCATTTTGCTGTGGTGTAGGATGGACTCCAGTTTCATTCGTATTATATGTTAGGAGATATTCTTGCGGGTATTGTCATGGTGATGGATTTAGATTGATAGTATCTAAAGATCAAATGTTATATGGGGGTGCTAGGGGTGGAGGGAAAAATATTTAGTGATATTCAATTACATGTAGATAAACGAGTAAATCCTAATATGAAGGAATGCCTATGGTGTAATACTAAATTAAAGAAAATAAATGATATAGCATTGCAATGCCCTAAATGTAAAAGAATATATATTGTAGAAAAGAATGAGTTGGATTAAGACGTTCTTGGACCAGACAGAATTATATGAGGCTCCAAGACATTACTATTTTTGGAGTGCTCTTGCAGCATTAAGCGCATCAGTCAAAGATCATGTATGGATAGCACGTAGTTCAAAAGAATATAAAACTTATCCGAATATCTACGTACTACTTCTAGCTAAGACTGGTATTACAAGGAAGTCTCATCCTGTAAGTTTAATTGAAAGAATAGTACAAGAAGCTAATTGTACTAGGGTAATGTCGGGTAGAGGTAGTATCGAGAAGATATTAGACGATTTAGGTTCTGCAACAACTATAGGTTCGGGCAATGGCAAAGTATTAATTAAAGATTCTGCAGGATTTATCGTTAGCGGTGAATTAAGTGCATCAATTATAAATAATTCACAAGCTTTAACTATTCTCACTAATCTCTACGACCGAAATTATAATGAAGGGAGTTGGATTGTTAACCTGAAATCGGGAGTTAAGAAACTTAACAAACCAACAGTTACATTTTTAGCTGCGACGAATGATGAACATATGAAATCATTCTTTGAAGCTAAGGATATGTATGGTGGTTTTTTAGGTAGGACATTCGTAGTAAGTGCTGATGCACCTAAACGATTGAATGCATTACTTAGACCATCAAGTATAGTTCCTAACATTAAAGAACTAGCAGGTTATCTAACGGCTATAAGTAAAATTACTGGAGAGTTTAGTTTAGATGAAGAAGTTATTTCAACCTATGAGAATTGGTATCAAAACTTCTACGGTCCAGTACAACGTGGAGATAGTGAAGTTCATGATAAGACTGGAACATTCAGTAGAATAGGTGACCATACATTAAAGGTTGCTATGCTACTAGCTTTATCCGAGGGAACGGAGTTAGTTATAAAGATGGAACATATGATTGAGGCCATATCATTATGCGAACCATTCGTTGAAATCTCAGCTAGAGCAGTACGAGGAATAGGTAAGTCTACGTTAGCTAATCAAACTGCAATGATTATGGAATACTTAGAAATTAAGGATGGACATGCTACGAGGATTAGTATACTACAAAGATTCCAAGGTGATATTGACCATAATGATTTGACTACTATCTCACTTACACTAGAGGAAGCTGGATTCATAGCGATTGAGAAACATGGTAGTGGTCATGTATATCAAGTTCCGAAGAAAGTATTAGAAAAGTATAGAGCATTTAAGGCAGCTAAAAAGGGTGGAGATGCCAGTCATAACAGTTCTAAAGAATGAACACAAACATGAATGGGTTTGTAAGGAAGGTCCAACTGGAGTACTTTATTATTTCTGCAGAATTTGCTGGAGTAAATAATTATGCTTGAATGTAAACTATGTGGTAAAGTCTTTCTTAGTTTAACAGAATTAGATATTCACATTAGACTCAGGCATAGGGTGGTGAATGATGAGTGAAATGTGGAAACCTAAGTCACCTAGTATTCTAAAGGATTGGATAGAAACTATTGAAGAGGAAGCGAGTGATAAATTAACTAGTTGGGAAACTAACTTTATTGATTCACTTAAGATGCAAATTAATAAAGGATTAACTGAGAGACAAGAGATAATACTTGAAAGAATCTATGCGGAGAAAACAAAACTATGAATTATATTAATGAGGCTAATCGTACCGATGCACCGAATTATGACTTGATAGCTGAGAGACTTCAGGATGAATTTACTCTAAAGATACTTCATGCAGCTATGGGTATGGTAACTGAAGCTGGTGAACTAATGGATGCTATGAAGAAACATATCATCTATGGCAAGCCAATTGATATTGTAAACGTAGCCGAGGAAATGGGTGATTCATTCTGGTATCAAGCTTTACTTGCTAAGACTCTAGGAGTTACATTCGAGCAAGTTCAGGAAGTTAATATCAAGAAACTTAAAGCTAGATATCCAGATAAATTTACTGAACATAGTGCATTGAATAGAGACTTAGATAATGAACGCAAGATTTTAGAGAACGGGAATATGAATCACGAAAAAGATAAGTCAGTTAAGATAGTTGAAGTAGTTCTAAAGAATCTAAAAGCTAGGAAAGGATTCCAACATTTACTTGAATCAATTGAAATGGAAGATGATGAAACTTACCAGGAAATTAAGAAAGAATTAGAGGCTGAAGTTTATTTAGAACTGTGTAGAGAGTAATTAAATATGCCCCTATGGTGGAATTGGCATACACACGAGACTTAAAATCTTGCGCCGTAAGGCATACTGGTTCGAGTCCAGTTAGGGGCACCATAATAATTATATGACCACTCAAAGAAGTAGTAGAAATTATCACTGTTGTAATGATTGCCGACAAACTGGTTGCCCAGGACATGAAGTAGAATTAATCTTTCATCATACATCAGATACAGTAAGTATAGTTAGGGATGGTAAACATCAACATACTTACGATAAAACTGAATGGAGAGTATTAGTTAATCTTGATAGGGTAATGAGAGAATGAATGTACCAGCACATGTAGTATTTACTGACCACTTCGTATATGATTTAACTAAAAGAATCAATGGGAGAGTAGAAAGTTATCATCCATTTGGTCATGGTGTTTATAATTTAATGAGAGAATTGGAAAGGATAAGAGGTGGTAGGACTAGAGAGTTTGTAATATTAGATAATGAAGATTATAAAAAACTATTAGAGAATCAAAAGAATGAAGAAAAATTTCAGTCACCTACCAAGGGATGAAAGACAAAGATTAGGAAGGGAAGGAGCTAAAGTTACTAGTATACAACGTCAGGAAAAATGTATAGAGAAGTATGTAGCTATGTTAGGAACTACAAGTATTAAGGAAGTCATTAGGAGATGTAGGATAGATAGTTGGAATGCAGGATATACAGCACGTAGAAAATGGGAGTTGAGGAATGGCATACAGACCTCATCCAAAGCAAGTTGAATTCTTTAATGATCCTAGTCGTAGAATATTTTACGCCGTTGGTCAGCCTGCTGGTCTTAGTAATGATTTATGGAGATTTTACATGCAAGAGTTTAACACTGGTGCTAAGCGAAGTTCTAGGATGATGCGATTTGATTTAATTCCGCGTGCTGCACTATATCGTTTAGCTAAGAGATTTACTGGTGAACCTTTACCACAGCAATCTAGTGTTGGTCCTACTGTATATAGTGGCGGCGCTCTTAAATATGGTGAGGGGAATTGGGAAAAGGGATTACCTACATCTGACGTATTAAATCATATCTATGAACATCTTACATCATATTCTGATGCCTTTCGTGCAAGTATGGTTAGGAATAATTGTAATATGAAAGCTGTTGGAATTGATATGATTGGATACATGCAAGAAGATGACCATTTAGCAGGAGCTATGTGGGGATTAGCAGTTCTAATGCATCAGGAAGATAATGATAAGTTTTATCATGATGATAAGTTTAGAATTAATCCTAAGATTGAAGGATTAGATGTTGGTAGAGAAAAGTCTTGGAGTAAGATTCCATCTAGTTTCTATAGAGATAATGAAGTAAAATTTGAAGGCATTACTAATGTTACAGGTAATCAAGATAATACTGAACTTCCTAGAACATTAGCTAATGAATCTACAGAAGAATATCTCAGTCGGGTTAATGAGAGTTTGAAGAATCAAGTTGATAACTTACTTAGCTTGGGTGAGAGATATAGGTCTACTATTACTAAATTAGAACAGGAATTAGTTAATGCCAAATCTAGAGTACCTACCAGTAATCCAGTCGAAGGAGAAAAACTTTCCACTCCTAAACGAAACTATCGCAAGACAGCTAATCGCAGAATTAAAAAATCATTGGGTAAGACAAGATAGTACTGAGTTAATTCAATTCATTCAAGAAGTTGATAAGGTGTTAGATGATAATAAACTTTAAGAATGATAATGGATATGAAATAATAATTAATATGGATAATGTACTCTATATCCAACCTTTACATTCGGGTGGATATAGAGTAACATTTACTGGTGGTAGAAACGAACTTGATATATCATGGAAAGAATATGAAAGATTAACTAAAGCTATTGAATCCCACTAGGATTTGGATTCCTCATCTTACGATTAATAGCACTTCCAAAATAAGGAACCCTTGATGCTAACCCTCGGGCTGTTTGACTCTTGTTGATACTACTAGGCGGATTAGCAATATCAGCTCTAATATTAGATGTAGTCTCAATACCTAAACTAGCTACTGGTCCAGCGGCGAATTGATATAATCCCTTAGCTCCACTCTTAGTAGCCTGCATAGCATCACCAGCCAATCCTAAGAACATAGAATCAGCATAGTTCTGAATGATTCTATTCAATGCCTTAGAATCAGTTCCCACATACTGACCTCTATCCTCAATAGCTTTCCCTGGGTCACCAGTAATTGAACCAGAGAGTGCAGCCTTAGCATCTCCCGTAGCTTCACCACCAGCCTGAAATAATGCTAGGAGTAATGGAATATTCCGCGCTGGATTAGTCTTAACGGCATCTTTAATTAACCTACCCTGAACGAATGCAAATTTCTTATAAAGTAATAAGAGATTAATGTATGGACTTCTATCCCAATTGTAGGGAAGATCTAAAGATTGCGCCCGTCCCTGAGTTTTCTCTGCAGTTCTAACCGCACCATATGAGATTTGTTTAGGAGTAAGTTCATCCTGGGCTAATAACTCATCAGCATTATCAAATGTTAAATCTTCCAGACTCTTTCTAATTTTCTGATTTGTTGGATTCTTCTTAAGTTTCTTAAACAAATCTTGCACGTACAACTCACCTGCGATCGCCGAGATAGTTCTGTTAGAACCCTCAGATGCTTTGATTCCATACATCTTAGATACAGTACTTTCCCCACCTACTTCCCTCATAGATTCTTGTAGCACTGTTTGTAATGCACCATGAGCTTCAGCTCTACTCCATGCTTTCTTAGGTGAACTAAGAAATGCTTTAAATGCTTTACCTGTCGTGGAGAAACTAGTAAGAACTGGAGTCATCATCATCTGATTAGTATTAGATATTGCAAATTTAGATAAATAGAATAGGGTAGTAAACCTAGAAACTTGCTTAGCAAAGTCAGCTTCGTATGGTGCAACTCCACTATCCCTATCAAGATATTGAGTGAGAATCTTAGTTACCCTACCAACATCTTTAGTTCCAGTAACTAGCTGGCTAATAGTACTATTAGGATCTGCAATATCCTTAACACCTAATATTTCACTAGCTGCAACCCTATGAGACATATCATCATAATGTTTTAATAAAGCGCCCAAATCCTTACGATGCTCGGGTAAGTCTAATACACGCTGATGCTGTGGATCAATTAATCTTTCACCAAAGCGACGCATATTTCCGACAGCTTTACTAGCAGCCTCAGGACTCATTCCATTCTTAATAAGCCTTTCTATTAATGCTGGCTTATCTGCAAACATGGAAGGTTCATACATCCTAGGCCAATAGTTTTCCTTACCTGTAAATGGAACTATATTCCCCTCAGCGTCCTTAAGATGTAACCCAGAGTTAGTAATGCGTTGAGTAAAAGAATTATCAATAGACCTCGCAGTGTCCAATGCAAGTGATACCATTGGGTCATTGGACATACCACCCTTATCTAGTAAGGTTTGGAATTCACTAAACTGAGCTCTATTGAGAGGATTAGCTACTGCTTTTAGCTTTTCACTTATTTCGCCAGAAGTTCTACCAGTCTCAGTCCTGTATTTATCAAGTAGGTTTGCAATCTTCTTACCTGCTGGACTATCATTAACAAGCATAGAATAGTTAGACTTAAAATTGTCATCAAGAATATTTCCAAATGTTCCTCTTCCCTTGTCAGGATTCTTGTAACCTTCACTGCGTGAGAATGTAGTCTTATCATTCTTAACAGCCTCAGACTCAACTACTTGTTTAGCAGCCCTCTGAAGTTCTGGAATTCCACTAGTTTCTGCTTGGCCTATTACATCATACTCTAATGGTAATTCACGCTGTTCAGCAAATCTACTCCAAGTAGGTCTATCACTTCCAGCAATTCTAGGTTCTAATTCTGATGGAACCATAGGTCTAGTTACAACAGTTTCATTAGCTCGTGGAACATCAAATAGCTCAGGCTGTTGTGGACCAGTTACATCAAACTTACCTTCATACCTATCCTTATAATAACGATATGGTAAAGTCTGTTGAACTTCCTTAGGATCAAATTCAAGATTTAATTCAGGTTGTAACCGCTGAGATTGTAAATCAATAGTTGGAGTTTCAGGATTCTTAGATAAACTCTCAAACGGAGTATCAATAACAGGCCCAATAGGTTTGCCATTACCAGCATCCTTAGCTAGATTAATCTCAGGAATTCTATTAGTATCTATTACTGGTTCTATCTTAGCTCCAGTTCCTACTTCTCTAGCAGACTTACCCATCCTATGTGCTGCATATCCCATACCAATACCAGCTAAGGTATGACCAATAGCTTCAGGATATTTACCAGCTTGATAGTCTCTATATGTTTGTCTAATAGGTAATCCAGTTACAGCTTCAACTCCACTTAATGCAACAGAACCAGCACCTTCTTTAGCATATTCAATAGATAAATCCCTAGATAAATCAGCAGCTTTACCCCAAGGATTAATAACCATTTCTCCAGCACCTAAGGCCGCATTACCTACATCTCCCACCATAGTTTTAGCTCCCCTTAATAACTTACTTCCGAACGATGGAGCGGGAGTTGGAGTATTAGCTAATGCTTCTAATTCTTCATCAGATGGGTCTCGTTCTTTATCCCACTTGACAGTCTTAGTTTTACCAGTAGTTTTATCTTTAATGTCTAAGTAATATTCTGGCATAACTATTACCTACTAGCTGGTACAGGTCTACGAGTAACTTCGTATTTCTTATTCTCAGGCTTAGGAGGAGGAGTATTATTTATTTTATCTGGGGCTACTGGATGTTGCTGAGCCAATACTTTAGCTACTTCAGTATCCCACTCCTTCTTAAATCCAGCATATCCAATTACATCATTATTAAAATCATCTTCAGAATCAAACATAGATTTATTAGGTAGGTCAATACTAATCTTACCTTTTTCATCTACGTGATAGAAGTTAGCGAAGCGCTGAGAATTACCAGGTGTAAGTATAATGTTATGCAGTGCTAATTCACTCGCTGTTTTTTGGGCCGCCGGTGTATCACCTTTAAGAGTAGTCATCTTATTCTTAAGATGGTCACGATAAGTATTCAGTCCATTAACTGAACTCTCATATGCACTAGCACGACGACCTGAAATAGCTGAGTTAGCTCTTGCTATACCTATACGTTCAGAACCCTGAGCTAATGTCTTTTTCCTATATTCTTCATCAGCTTTATCTCTAGCTGCCTGTCTAGTATTATCAGTAGTTCTATCAGTATCTCGTCGAATTCTATCATCCTCAGCAGCCTTAGCGTTTGCAGCAGCTTGAGTTTCTAGAGTTTTCTGATGAGTAGCATTATCATTTCTAGATTGAATTAAAGACCTATCCATTTGAGCTACATGCTCAGAATCAATAAATGTCTTTAATGCACTTATGTTACGAGTCCTATCTTCTTTCTCAGCACTTGCAGCAGCAGCTAATGGAGCTTTCTGACGTTCCCAATCTTTTAATCTATTCCTAAAGGGCCCATTAATAATGTTATCTGCTGTTTCCTGTCCGAGCTTAGGGTCTGATAAACCAATTAAACTAGCAGCTAATGCACCTCCTAGCCTACGCTTACGAGAAGGTGCATAATCCGCTTCACTAGGTTGTTCTTCTAAGTATTTAGTATAGCGTTCATTAGCTGGACTACTCTCTGAATAGAGTCCCATTAACTTTTTACCAGCAGCTCTGATAGGAGTATCTTCCTCGTTATCTACTGTATCTTGATTAACAATAGGTCTATCAATCTTCTGCTCACCAAAGATTTTCCTATCATTAGACCTATCAGTAGGAGCTTGAGGACCAAATACATTCCTGAGTCTAGATTTTAATGGGAACATATTATGCACTCATTCCAAATGACTTAGGTTTCTTCATCCCACCAGGTGCTGCAATACTAGACCCACCACTAAAATAAGCTCCAGCACCTTGACCAACAGCACCTAAGACAGTACCCCAAGGACTTGTAGTATTTTGACGATTAGTAATGGTATCCAGATTTTGCCCGCGATTATCACCAGTACCAGAATAACGCTGATTGGAATAAGCCAGCGCATTGTTATTCTGGGTATCAGCGATTCCCTGTAATCCACCAAGACCACGCATCTTACCGTCTGCAACCATTTGTGCGATTGCCATTTCACTAGACGACTTACGTGATGCAGCCGAATCAGCAAATCCTGCATTAGCGATTTGTCCTTGCTGTTTTAATCCGGCGATGTTAGTTTGCAGTCCACCTAACCCTGAAATTCCCCACTGCTTATTTTTACTAACCTGATCCTCAATATCTAATTCTGTATTTCTAACATTTTCCTGAGTCTGTTGCCCAGATTGTCTAGCCATCGCTGCCGATTCCGCATCAAAACTTGGAGCATAAGGATTAACCAGTCGTCTCCTAGATTGCTCATTCTGTAGATTTTTATAAAACGAAGGAATAACAGAATTACTACGCGCCCTAATTCCAGCCTTATCAATTCCGCCACCACCCGTAGCAAAATCCTCATATCCCTTAATCGCTGTGCCCCATCTACTTTCATCCAAATCATCAACATGACCACCACCACCAGAACCAGCAGCCCTAATTCTAGAAATGGTATCAGGGTCATATCCACCACTATCAGCTAAATCAGTATACCTATCAGTTAATCCACGAGTATTACCTTGATTTAGATTATAGTTCTCAGAGCTACGTCGACTAGATTCATCCTTTAAAGGATTATACTCATTATTTGATGCGCTACGTTCTTTATCAAGTAAGTCGTTAGTCTTATTCTTTGATGCATTACCCATCTTTAATACCTACTTGTAATAAGTTTCCTTTAATGGCCTTGAATCCTAATCTTTTAGTTAATAAGTTACTATATTTAGAATCAATAGTATGAGCATTTAACTCACTAAAATTATTATGCTTACAAACCTTAACTGCTTGTTCATATAATAATTCCAATGAATTAACTTTAGTCTGTAAATCTAATGACTTATCAATTATGATGATAGCTTCCGGATATAATCTGACCATTCCAAAAGCAGTAATAACATCACCATTGCTAATGATGCCACTCCCAATAGTGTGATGAAGAGACGGGAGGCAAAATTCATTCTCATAATGCGTTCTGTAAATCTCATCAACCCTTTGTAAGTCTCCCACTTGCAAATTCCTGAAGTGCAAGTTGTTCAATTTTCTCAATAAGTTCATAATTAATATCCGTTCCTCGATAAATATCAATTGGTTCGGTCTTAGTCTCACCTAGTACGTTATCATTATCTTCATAAATAATATGAGCACTTATTGATAACTTAATAATTCTAGCTTTAAACATTAGAATGCAACTCCAACTAATTTATAGCGAAGGTTACCAGTATAAAAACATAGTTCATTAGTTGTACTATTAATGATAAGTATTCCATTTCTAGTAGCTCCAGCGGTAGGCATATTAGCTGTAGTTGAGCGTGAAATAGAAATATTACCATCTCCACCAGTTCCATTAGTATGGGAACCTAAATTAACTAAATTATTAGCATCTAATCTAGCTATCTCAAGTCCACCACTAGCGGCAGCATTAGCAGCTCTAATACCTTTATTATTAGCTAATAGTATTTCATCTGCTGCACCACTAATGTTTAATGGATGACCTAGTATAATTCTGCGCGTTGCATCAACAGTAATTGGAGTATAATCTACTCCAGCTATACGTTGTCTAATTCTAACAATTTCATCAGTAAAATTTATACCAGAACCATTACCAGCATCAGTTTGAAATACTGCACCACTCCAAGAAAGATTGGATGAAAATAAAAAATTACCATCGGCTATTGTTTGAACTCTACCAAACTTAGTTGGAGTAGTTGTAATTTTAAGAATTAATTGACCTAGGTCTAAATCTATTTCTTGATTTTTAATAAAAATATTAGCAACATTTAAGAATGCTACTTTACCCTGACTTTCAACTAATGGAGGATTATCACCCGGTGAATCAATATTTACTGGATTAATATGTAATAAATTAGCTCCACTTACAGCAGGTAATGGTCCAGTATTAATCTGAGTAAAGACCATATCTAAATCATCACTAATTTTATGCATTAAATCTGAAGCCTGTCCATCAGACAGACCACCAGATATAGCATTAACTAGTGTTGAAATGGATGGATAATTTCTACTACTCACTGTTCACCCATTAGATAGCCATCAATAATTACTTTCATTATCTTAGGTTTACTAGTACTGATAGCATTAATTAATATACCAGGTAGCATATCAAAGAATGGAGTATATAGAAATTTACCTTGAGCCTTACCACCGATAGATAAAAACGGAAAGAAATTAGCAGCTAATAATACTGAACTAGGAACATCACTTAAACTTATTCCAGTTACTGAGATTTCACCGGGTCCACCATTAGCTTGCATTAGATTAACTGAAGTAATAGCTTGATAACCTATTTCATTTTCACCAAATACTAATGGTGCACTTTGCATTTTACATGGAAATGCTGTATCTAATCCAAATGTAGAATCAACCGCTGATGGATTATTTATATTTAATGAACCAACAAATGTAGTATTGCTAACGTAGATTACTGGCACACCAGTTTCAATACTAGTTACGATAGAATAGAAATCACCAAAGGAATGACCACTAGCATGTTCCCAGATTGACCATTTAATAGTTTCAAATCCTAATCCCTCTGAGTAATCTCCGACCAATAAGGTACGAGAGCCATCATTACGAGGAATGATACAGTAGATATGCTTATTAACTGGATTCATTACCAGTTCAACTTGTGCGAATAAATCCTGATCTATATCTCTCCAAGTATTCTCAACATTATAAGTTAATTCAGGAAATCTAAGTATACCATCGAATAAGATTAGACCACTCCTAGATGCAATTACATACTGATTCATATGTGTTCCCTTGGCATCTAGTACCGCAGAAACTCCATAGCATTCAGTTCCAACACCTGAATCAAATGTATCTACCTGCCAAGTGGATGGACTACCACCATTATCAGATGTAACATACATCCTATAGGACTTAAATAAATATAGATTACCTCGCAGTGTAACGCTATTCTTAAGACCATCAGATTCTGATGGGTCAACTATTAGTAAGTTAGATATAGCATCAATAGTTTCTGGATCGCCGGGGGCACTAATTCTAATGATTGAGGGATTAGCATTCTCACCATACACTAAGAGACGAGAGTTATAATCTCCAACTCCAACTCCCGAGGGAATAGTCTCTAGTAAGTTGAATAAATAATCAGAACTAGAAATTAAATTACCATCAAACTCACTTAGTGCAAAAGTAGTAGCGACATTATTTTGAATGAAAGCGTTGGGTGCAAAGAAAAATTCATAATCGTTAGGATTACCAGTATAAGTCCCAAGTGGAATAGACTTAGTCATTATAATTTTGCGCCCAAAGGTTCCCGCAGGACCAATAGGAATTACTGTGAGGTCAATTTTATAACCCCCAAAACAGTTCTTAGCTAAGACGTTACCAGATGGTTTAGTAATAAATCCTGTGGTAGTTACATAGACTACATCTACTAAGTAAGTTCCAACACCTAAATTTCCACCAACTGCTGCAGCTCCAAGCATAGCTGATACAGGTTTTAATCCCGCAGCATTCCTAGTAGTAGCTGCACCCTCGTAAACTTGAAGATTTTCAGTGGCACTACCTACATTAGTATCATGTAATGAGAAGTATCCACGCCCATAGAAGTTAATCCATGAATGATAATTCTGCGTCGAGTTATAGATTAGTGTTCCTGCTCCACCTAAATCCATATTAAATATAGCAGGAGGACCACCACCCTGATGGCCTATTAATGCGGGAGTAACAATGCCAGCTACGGGTGATGGTTTATAAATTGATAGATGTTGAATATTAACTTTTGTTCTACCAACTGGGCGAGTAACCATACCGGGCCTAGGAATAATAAAACCATTCCTAACCATGAAATTGTAGAACTGGGATAAATAACCAGGAGGACACTGGTCAGGCGTCCCCCTATCAAAAAATCCCCTACATTGAGATGACCTAAGGGTTAAAGGCATTATCCCTCAACTAATACAAATGAAGCTTCCACATCAACTGCTGTAGCTACAGTTCCAGCGCCACCAGTTTTATCTACGTTAATTCCAGTCTGAACATCACACTCAATAAATGATGCTCCATCAGCTAATACTGTAGCGTTAGCTGCACCAGCTCGTACAACCGCTGATTGAGATAAAGCTGCAATAGCTACTCCCAATAATGCTACAACTGCCGCCGCCTGAGTTCCAGTAATGCGAACTAATGTAGATGTAGTAAAAGCTCCACCAATAGAAATCATCCTAGCATCAGTTAAACGATACTTGATTCCAAAGATAGGTGGAAGTAATACAGCTCCAGCATTAACTTCTGCTAGAGTAAATCTACGGCGCACTACTAATACATCACCAGAAACTACAACAGTTGCAGCATTAAAGTTGGCTAACTGAGCTAAAGCCTGAACTTTAAGAGCAGCAAACATATTTTGAATTGGCATTACAGTTTCCTCTCATTTGCATACTGCCTAGCAGCATTCATAAGACCCCAATAAGGATGACCAGGATTAATATCACCTAACTGTGCTCCATTAAGACTATCATGAGCCTTAGCTAACATCTCACGATAAACTACCATGTTAGCACTATCTTCCTTAATTACACTAGGTAATTGATTTTTAACATCATCAGGAAGTGTAATAGATTGCCCATCCTGATTAGCTAAGTCACCATCCTTAACAGTTCCATGTGTGGGTACTGAAGGATTAGATGCTCCCCCAATCAAATCAACAGTCTTAGCAGGTTGAATGATATGAGCTTCAACAATAGGCTCATTCTTTTTAGGTTCATTATGAGGAATAATCAAACCTGTCTTTGGATCAAAAGTGTCCATCTTAATCTCCTATTATACTTGTCTTAATAAACCTAACAGTTGAAGTGCAGTAATTAATTGATCTACAGTCTTACCAGTTCCAGTTGGAAATAATTGTCTAAGTACTGGAGCAACCCCATAAAAACCTATGGGACCATTTAAACTTAAACTAAAGTTAGGATCACCAATAAGAATTACATTACCAGTATCCATTCCTATAAGATTAGCCCCACCTCCAGCAACTCCTCTAGCTCTAATATATTTATTGTTAGTTAAATTAACCATTCCACCAGTAGCTGGAGTAGCGCCTAAATTTAATGTGTCCTGTACAGTTACATCACCAAACCAATTAACAAAATCAACTAAATCATAACTACCTATAAATGCATTATTATTTCTATTCCCAATAGTATTCGTTCCATTAGCTTCAAAATATATACTTACAAACGAATTTCTAGTTGCTTCAATTCCAATATCTTGACCTAGATTTAATCCAACAGTATTACTTTCAGATATACATGAAATAAAAGAATTACCGAATGCGAAATATACATCAAATCCAATACCTGGTGCAGTAGTAATTCCTTCAGCATGACAAGCTGTAAATGTATTACCGTTACTATCTCCAATACCACCAACCTGACTATCTAAATGCCAACCACGTTGCATTACAGCTATAGGTAGTCCACTAAAATTAGTTAAATTAGTAGAAGCTGAACAACCTATAAATGAGTTTAATAGACAACCCATTAAATGAAAACCAGTAGCTCCAGTTCCACATACCTTAACATTCTCAAATACTGATTGATGAACTTGAGATAACCTTAATCCATCTCTAGTTCCAGCCGAACCACAAATTGAAATATCTCTAACAGATGCAGCTATAATATAACCAATAGTTAATCCATCAAAAAATATTGCATCTTTCCCAGCTCCAGTATTACGAATAACTGAATAAGCACCATCACCCCTAATATCAATAGTCTTATTACATATTAATCCAGTAATGATGTAAACTCCCTTAGGAAAATAAAGAGTTCCACCTGTAGGAGTAGCATTATAAGCTGCTATAATAGCTGTAGTATCATCAGTTAATCCATCGCCCTTAGCATTATAAGGTGCATTCTTTACATTAGTCCAATCTAATATATTATTAGAATTAATAACTATGCTAGAACCACCACTACTTACTGGAGTAGCTGGAATGAAATCAGTTTGAACATTAAATCTAGTATGTCTTACTGGTTTATTCTGTTTATTCCTAGTCCATACTTGCACAATCTTATGCAAGCACATACCACTCTCAGGCTTTAATTCATCAGCTCGTTGCTTATTAGCTAGGACGAAGCGAGAAATAAACTCAGCAACTTTAGATGCTAAGAATCCTTTAGATTGAATTGTGAGAGCAGTGGTAAAATCTGATGCACTAGTAATACCAGAGTAGGGTAGAAAGCGTTCATAGGTAACTCTAATTTCCTTCAATCCAGTAATAGTTGGAACATCAATAACTGGAACTGAATTTAATAGAGTTCCCTGAAATGCCCAAATTAAGAATGAACTCTGACCAATGTTAGAATTAGCACTGATACTTCCTACTTCAGTCATAGGAATCCATGCATCAGAACTACCTAATGCTCGTTCCTCCAGCTTAGTAGGAATTAAACAATCAGGTGGCATTGCAATAGTCGTAGTAGCTCCCACTACTGGATATACTACAACGCCAGTCTTATTGAGTAACTTGATTGAATTAACAGCTAGTTCATCAGTGAACTGGTTAATTGCACGCTTTAACCAGGGAATCTGGATTGTGTATGTAAACGTGAGTCTACTAGCGTCATTTAATAATAACGCCGCCTCATCCATTATCTCACTAGCTAGTAATCCAGCCATCTATTGTGCCCTTGTCTCGACTGCAAATTTCTTGGAATCGTAAAGTTCCGGTTTAATAACATACCTACAAGACGAACAAATAATAGCGTTAGCATTAATTGCTGCGTAACATGCTGGACAGTTATTAATAGCAAGCTGAGACATATCCAGTAGCCACGGCTTATCCTTAAGATTAAGTTCTCGCGCCGCCATCTTCTGAAAGTCTGAAATTGCCATTGCATTCTTGTGCTTATTATATTCAGCGTCAGCTAAATTAACTAAGCTAAAGAACCACTTCTGCTGCTTAATCAGAACTTCAGCAATCTTCTCAGCTAATTGAACTGCAGCTAAAGCTGAATTCTTAAATGTCTTATCTTCTACCCAAACTCCAGGTTTAGTATCAGGACCAACACTAAGTAATGCGCCGACATAATCATTAACTACTGATGTAGCTACTTCAAATGGACTAGAATGCGCTCGCATAGGAGGAGCGCCAAAAGCCATAGGAATATGAAATGTAGAACGCTCAATTTCCAATAAACCCGGCTTTGCCGCATTACCAGCAGGGATAGTAAAGTTCCCAGGGTAAAGATTAGGCTTCGAGTCATAAATTTCGTATGGGAGAATCGATACAATAGTTACTGAAGGTTCCATACTAATTCACCACATCCCAATCATTAGCTAAAATATCTGTTTGCGAAGCTAACCAAGGCACTAAATCTCCCTGCGCCGTATACATATAAATATAAGATAATGTCATCTTGGAATTAACATCTGGAACTTGTAGTGCTAACCACATTCCCTTACCATTCCAACCAGACCTAGAAACCCTTAAACCATGTTGCATCTGTTTAATAGCCCAACCAATACCATTCATAATATACTCCTAATTAATCAAGTGAAATTTCTTAGTGCTGTCAATAAATGCAGCATGTCCACGCCTAAGAGCTATAGCCATATCAGGTAATTCATCATTAATAATATCTAAGCATTCCTCATATTCTTTCCTATCAGCTTTAATAAACTGTGACACTAATGAATCAACAGCTTCAACAATTGGAAAATGTGAGAAACAAGCTATACAATCAATTAATAACCAGTTAGGTTGGATATATTGTTCTTTCTTCTTAAAGAAGTAGAGAGGCTCATAGGTCAGTCCTCTATCTCCCACTAACTCATCTTTGAGCGCCGCCGGAATCTCAACTAAAATCTCTAGGACATATCTATCTTTATCTCTAGGATACTTAGGCATTTCCTTAATAGCCTTAACATCCCTTAGATAGATATTTCCAATATATTCTTTACCTTCCACATATCTTTGTTCAAAAGCTTCAGTAGACCATGTAATTCTATACTTAGGTCTATCAAATATCCTACCATACTTGAGTAGTAATGAATCGTTATAGTTAGAGAGTTCATTAGTTGATAGCATTTTAATTATCCTAACCCTAGCTACTTTATTAAACCCTATCTAGTCCTTTTGGTCAGACTGGAACTTTTAATATTTCGCTAGGGTTAGAATCTCCTATAAAAGTTAATTAACCTTCAACGACAGGGACGTTTGGGTCCACTGGTTCCGTACTATGCTGTGATGCAACTGCACGCAAACGAGCTGTAAGCGTAACAATCTGTGCCTTAACTTCATCAGCTTCAGCAGCAGTCAGTCCACCAACAACCAGCTTATTAAGTAAATCCTGAACATCCACAGCAATTTCATTCGTAACTTCATTTGCTGCAGTGAGTTCCGCTTTCAATTCATCAACTTTATTCACTATAGTCTCCAGTTTTTTGATCACTTTGTCAATCTTAACTTCTACATCAGGGTTATGTATGTGTATGTGTAGTTCCATCCTTTCCTTTCATTAGTTCAATTATGCGAGATAACTAGGATACCACTTACCAGTTGAAGGAAGGTAAGTGAAATAAAGAGCCTTACCCACAACAGCAGTTCCAGCTACTGCAATATTACCTGCCGCCGTCCAAGTAAATATACCAGTAGGAAGTAAACAAATCATACCCGCGAACGTAGGATATGGAAGTGTAATACCTGTGAGAGCTAATGCACCTGAAACCACAGTCATAAAAGCCTGAGGTGCAGGTAAAACTCCAGCTAATGATGCTACAACACCACCATCTAGAGACTGTTGCTGACCACCAATTGTAGTGAGAAATCGAAAGTCAGCTTCAGTAACATTATCTTCCTGTAACGCAGCAATACTATCTTTCCTTAACATCTTATTCTTCCTCTCTTAAGTTAATAAAAACTTAGTAACCAGCAGGAACAGTCAATCCATCAATATAGCTTGCTGCCGCTGGATTAGAGTGGAACAAGTTAAAGGATGAGCTAAGATAGAAAATCTGGCTCGCAGCCACACCACCACTTGCACCACGAGATTCAAAATACCTACGCCCACCAACATCATAGAAGTCAGCTTCATGCATTTCCGCACGACCCCAAAGATTCTTAGCAGCAAAATCAATACGGGTCTTATCCCAGCTAAAATGTGTGCGGATAGGAGCACCAGCCAGCTGCATATTATCACCAAAGAATAAATCAAGCGCCTCATCCTTTGGCTGCTTCTGAATAACGCTGACAAGTTGACCAAGCTGTTCATAAGCCTGCTTTTGACATGGATGCATCCAAGCTTCAACCTGAACCTGCGTATCCATTCCAACACGATCGCCAATCTTATTGATTGCCAAACGTGCAAAAGGAAGCGCTAAACCACCACCAGCATTAACTCGATTTGCTCGAATTTCTGGTGTAGTTGCGCGGTTAAAACCTAACCATGTTCCAGTAGAAGCATTAGAGTGATGATAAGGTAAACCGAATAAACCCACAGCAGGAGTAGCTGAAAGTCCACCAGTAACAATCCTATCAGTTGCAATCGCACCAGTTACTGCATTAACAGTAATCTGCTTGTTAGCTAAGTCGTAAGAAAGAATTTTACGTTCATTAGCAAGCGTACGATTAGTACTCAGAGCAGCATTATATACGTTAATGGATTGTCCAAAACGTAATAAACGAGCGCCGAAGCCATCAGAACCTAATGTATAGGTATCAATACCTAATGCAGTTCCTACGTTACTAATAGTTCCAATAGCTCCATCACCACCAGTTAAACACTGACTATCAAGCTGCCGCCGAAATTCTTTCATTCCAGTTGCAACTAAATGCTTAAATGTACTTACAATGCTTTTCCTCTGGTCGTCAGTTGACCATTCTGCTTTCTTAGTCCACTGAACACCTAACTTCATGTGAACAGTACCAATAGTTGCAGCAGAAATAGTCGGACCATCGCCCGTTCCTAAGTCTCCACCATCAGGATCAAAATATCCAAAGTTACCACCGGGACGCAATTCCAGTGGAATTCGCATATCTCGCGCCGATACTTTCTCTACATCTTTCTTCTCAACATTAGAGAACCAAGTATCATCACGTTCGAGTAATAGTGGAAGCTTCTTCCTAACTGCTTCAAGTTCAGCTCCACTAATTTGTGCTTCTAATAACATTATTTCCTTCCAATCAATTTCTCACAAAGTTTAACATATGCAATTCCTATCGCTGGAGATGCATATCCTAATAATCCGATTAATAATAATTCCATAAAATTAATCTAATAATGCTCTGTCTGAATTTTGCTTCCAAAAATTCCTATCAGTCTTAGCTGGAATCTTTGAACTATTAACTTCCCTAGTCTTAGTTCCAGTAGTGGCATCCCTCTTAGTAGTCTTAGCGATACCATTACCTTTTCTAGTACTTGTACCTAGTGCTTCAGCTTTGAACTTAGCTCGGATTTCAGGGATTAATCGCTTAGCGCGTGACAGGAACGCGGTTAATAATCTGTCTGCTGATTCACCCTTATATCTCGTTTGCTGCGCGCCCTTCCACAGCTTCTCCATTAACTTATTATGCTGTGGGTCTTTCTCTAATTCCTCGCCAATTTTATCAATTACTTTTTCGATAATTGCAGATTTAGTAAACTCTGTTAAACTTCCTTCAGGGTCTAAACCATCTGTAATAGCTTTAGTCATTAAACGATTTGCACGAGAATGAACTGTTGTTGAGAATTCATCATATTTCTCTCGTTCAACTGTATTACGCTCATCGTCTAATTTCTTACGCTCACGCTCAATCTCAGGGTCTTTCTTAGTTTCTTGAATTGGAATATCGTATGTTCCATGTAAGAACTTGCTAAGAATTTTAGCAGCTCCCATCATGTTATTATCTTTTTCCTTCTCACCAGTTGTGTGAAGGTTGCGGATTACATTATTAATACTAGGAATAATTGCATCGTAGAATAAGTCAGCGTTCAGTTCATTAAGAGTAGGTAGAAAATTAGTAGCTAACTTCTTTAAGCTATCAGGATTATTCTGGCTTAAAGCAGCTAAAAGTTCCTTAGAACTACCATTAATAAAATGTTCGTTAAATTCCTGGAATGTATCAGCTAATTCACTCGCCTGAGTAGCATCTTCAACTGTAGGAAATATCTGAGTAAACTTACCTTCACGATAGTATGCATCACGTAACTGAGGAAAAGCTTTCAGAATCTTAGGAAGATCCGGAAACTTATCCGTCATAGTTTTGAGAGATGGCCTTAACTTACTTTCTGGAAGTTCTTCCTCTTCAGTTTCTTCATCCTCATTATCTTCCTCAACTTCCAGTTTATCTTCATCCTCTTCCTCAGTTTCGAGTATATCTTCCTTATCATCTAATTTTACTTCTTCTTCCTTTTCAGGAATTTTAGTATCATCATTCAATAAGTCGAGGTCAGACTTCTCATCATTCAAATCAGGATTAATTTCAACTTTAAGTTCATCAGCCATTATCATTCTCCAGAATTAATTAGACACCAGTTGTAGTATAATAACCTTCAGCAATACAGAATACAATAGGACCAGCGGCCGCAGGAGTAATGATAATGGCTGTATTAACTGGCGCAGCTAAACCATAAACCATATCAGGTGTAAAATAAGTAGCCAATGGTGCAGAAGCTCCAATAACTAGATATGTACTAGTTCCACCTGCAACTGTCACAACTTGTGCAGCAGCTAAACCTACAGTACAAGCTAAACTAGTAACTACTGTAGTTCTACCAGCTCCCGGTGCAGCTAATAGAGTTTTAGTAGTATCTCCCGCAGCTAGAGTTACCTGCGCAGCCCAAGGTTGATTCTTAGTAATTTGAGCTTTAGTCGTATCATAAGATATTAAGACTAGCCCGAAAATTAATGGAATCCATGTGATGTGTTTAATATACTTTCTCATAAGATTAATTTACTCCACTCCCCGCTGTAGGTTCTGGTTGTCCTGGGCCTGTTTGACCCATAGACATCATCATAGCCTGTTCCATCATTTCATGCGCTTCCATATGAAGCATAACATTTAAGTAACGACTTGGTTTATTCTCTTTATAATACTGACCAACTTCACTATTCATCCAATGTTTAGCTGTATCAATATGAACTCTATGGTCGTCAATTTTCTCTGGTTGAATTGTAGATTGTAAATCAGCTTGTCCAGTCTGAGGATTAACTATACCAGTATCAATTGGCTCAGCCTGAACTAAGACTGAGATTTCATCAAGCTGCTTCCTTCTATCTTGTTCACCAGGAATATAAAGTGCCTCTAATCCAAGTAACTTAGCAATTTCAGTTCTATTATTTGGGTCAGCAATTACAGTTTCCATTAAGGGAGATTGCATAGTAATTAACTGCATCATTACTTCACGTTGCTGTGCCCAGGATGTTGGAAACTGCTCACTTTCCTCAGGATAACATTCTCCAACACTACCAGCTAGTTCTGACTTCTTAATCCAGATATTAATAAAATTCTCAGCTTCCTTCTCTACATAATATTCATCTTCTTTTAGATTACTTATGTATCCTTCAACTGAGCGCTTGATAACGTCTGCCCATAAGAATCCGAGAATAGTCCATGTGGTGCTAAGTCTTTGAAGGGCTTGCTGTCTGGACATAGAATATTCAGCAGCAGTATCTCCAGAATTAGGACCACCGTAGATACTAGGATAATCTCCAGAAATAAATTGACCAGACGCATCAACTCTATCCTCTAATCTACCGGCTTCATCAGTTAGCGTAGCTTGCTTATTTGAGAAGAAGTAATTACCTATCGCAGTACCTGGAATTGGAACTTTAACAGGAAAGGTCATTCCTGGACCTCCCCTATTTTTTGCATATGCTTCTAAGTCTAAAATCTCTGAGTCAACGAAAGTTTCAGGAATACCAAATTCAACTGACTGAACCTGTAAATTAACTAGAGTATTCTTCATATCCTGAATATCCAACATTCCTAACCCAATGGGGTCAGAGTGGATATAACGACTCATAGGATTGAAAGAAATACTCCAAGCTGCATCTAATGATTCAGGTTGAGATTCAGCATACAAATCATTAACAGCATGAATACAAGCGCCATTGGGAAACTTCTTCTTCAGTGCCTGTACTATTGCATCTTCATGTGGATCTCCTGATTTAGTGTATGCATTAAACATCCAGGGGCGTAACCAGAATTGACGAACAGTTACGTTATTCTTAGTATATGCATCTACTACAGTATTAGGAGTCCTAGCACTTACACTAGTATCATTAGTTAAAGTTCCTGGCCTAATCTTATCTGCAATATTAGGATACATATCCTGAGCCTTAGCATAAGCTTGCTCAGAATCTAGAACTAGTATTCCCACGCTTCTTTGATCATAAGCGTAAGATGAAACCTTAACATTAAGAGGACCATAGGGAACTAACTTCTGTCTACACTTAGACTTATTAATAGTTCCATCTTGATAACGTACTTCATCCTCAGTGCTCTCAAATAATGGAACAACTTCATTCTCACAAGTTGGACATACAGTAGGTGGAACTACCGAAGGTTCCTTAATAACTTCATCACTTGGACCTTCTTCAGATAGAGTTTCTCCACATACGGCACATAGAGCTTTAGAGTAATGAACTTTCTTCTTCCCATACTTAGGCTTCTGAACTACTCCATATTCTTCAGATTCATGAGAGTAGTTATGAACTGCAACGAATCCCTGATTGTATAAGATATAAATCATTCGCATCAGAAGGAGCTTAGCCTTATTCTGACGCTCAATCATCTTACCAATTTTACTGTGAGCTTTAGCGCTCGTAATATCCTCAGGTCTATCAGCATCATTAGGAAAAAACCTAACAGATGGAGGCTTGACAGATAGAGCTGCTACAATAGACTCACCATGTGCACGATAGATATTAGTAATTTTTAAATCAACATCCGAGAATGGCTGATCTGGATTCTGTTCAAAGAACTGCGCCGGAGTTCTCCAATCACCAGCATATTCAGACCAATAGTTATTCTGAATATGATGCCAGTAATTCTCACACTTCTTATAAGTTCTAATATTATAATTACGAGTAGTCTCCTCAATAAGGTCGAAGTCATGAAGAATATCCATGACTGCTTTTTGTAGACTTTCCTCTCCATCCAAAGGGTCTACATATTCTTCATCACCTTCATCATCACTCTCAGGTTTAGTATCAACAGACTGATTCATTGGAGGCGGTAATGTAGGTGCCTCTGGTTCAGTCTGGATATCTTGTGGAATACCCTGAGTAGCTTCAGTAGGTGGAAACATATCTATTTGCCTAAGCCTTTGACTTTCTTCGACTTAATTTGGTCCTTATAGTATTCATTCCACCTAGGATCTTCATTATCTCCACCCATAACTGTATAACTAGTATCACCTTTAGTCATAGTTCCCATAGGTTTACCAGCTTTAGGGTCAGATAGATTAACATCTTGACTTCCACCTCTAGCAGAAGTTTCACCTCTACGTCGAATCATTTCATTCCTTCTAGACTCCATTTTATTTTCATCGTCTTTAACTCTACCTGCACTACCAGATACTCTAGGAAGTAAGCCTCTCATTTTTGCCATAGTTCTAACCTTTTCTAACTGAGTACTCAAGACTCAGCCTCAATGATATTACCTTCAGTTTCTTTTATAGATTCTCTAAGCTTAATTTGATCTTCCCAATATCTACGGCGCTCAATATCTTCCATCTCAGCTAACTTCCTAGCGGGATTAGCCATCTTACCTACTGGCATTGTCGCACGCTCATTATCAGGTTTAATATGAACTTCCTCAGGAGTATGAATTAGCTTAGTTAGCTCGGATAGCTCGGACTGTCTTACACTTAGTTCGTGCCTTAATAATGCTATCTGTCCATGAAGAAGTTTCTCAGTATGAGCAAAATACCAATAGTCTATCTTCTTAGGATGCTCAAGATGCTCGATAGTAGGATTTTCTGGAGTTAAATCCACCACGTCGTACTGGCTTCTTTCCTTGTAATTTTGCTTCAATTGCTTCCATTTTACGATAGAAAGCAGTTTGGTCACCAGTCTCTGTAAGTGTTTTAATAACATTATCAATTACCCTTCGTTCCTCAGCTTCCCTACTTACTCCGTTTAGATACCTATCTACAGCTGTGATTCCATATCTTAATCCATCATATGGATCATCACCTTCCCACTCTTTCACATCTTCAACATTTCCCTTACCAGTATCATTATACTTACAAGCTGCAATCGCTTCAATGACATGCGGGCATGTGTTAAAAATCTGTAAACGTGGAATTGGTCCTTCAGCTTTATCAGGTTGAAACTGAGCTAAGTAGTTGTTATAGGCTCGTAAACCATAATCAGCAATAATTCTCTGAGCTAATTCCGCATCATACTTACTAGCATCTACAACAAATCTTGGCGGCCGTGGCTCCCAACGTAGCATATCATGTATTACTTGCTTACCATGAACCCTACCATTATCAGCCTGATGTGGTCTAAGAGTATGATCTGTAGCATCATAGAACTGTTGCCAAATATCTTTCTCAGTTCCTCTTTTTTGCCAAGCTGATGGGTCTAATTCGACTGAACGAAGTTGACCATTAGCTATTTCATACTGGCTTAAACTACAAATCTCAGCTCCCCACTTAGCAATAGTAGTCTTATTTACAAAGTATTCTCGATATAAATAAACTCTACCCTCTGGTGAGATAGCAAACCATCCAGCCCATGTATGTGCTCTGTAACCCCAATCTATCGCTAGTACAACAGGCCACCATGATGGAATATCAAATTTATCAATTACGTGACATGCATTCTCTGGCTCATCACCAAAATGTTGACCACGGAATTCCTTGAATACATCACCAGCATAAGCCCACCAGTCACCATATAATTTCGCGCGCTTCTCAGCTTCAGGTAAGCCAAGAAGCATCTTCACATATTCTGGGTCATTCTTTAATAAGAGTGGATTATCATATATTGTAGCTTGTAAGAAGTAACGTAGCTGACCAGTTATAGCAGACCTAATAACTGCGCCACCCTTACGATTAGGCTTAACAAAATAATCTCTTACGTAATCATTACCAATATCACCAGGATTACTTGCACTCCTACTCATTGCAGGAAGCTCAGGTATTACACTTCTAAGACGTGCATTAGTAATGAACTTGTAACAAAACTCTTGAATTTGTGTTAATTCTTCAAACCGAACAAGATTATATTCGTTAGTATCATGGTCACGAGCATCTTGTTCCGTTTCAAGATAACCTACATATTCTTTAGCTCCAGATGGAAATGTCCAGCAACGAGTAGTTCCATTCCAACTTGCACCCAGGGCTTTCTTATAAATCTTCATCGCACGAGGGATGATAGATTTTTCTAGCTGCTGATAAGTCTTTCTAAATAAGATTCCATTATGATTAGGATGTTTATGGAAACCATAAGCTATAGGTAGCATGATAAGAAGTTCAGTCTTACCACTACCTACAGCGCCCCCAAAAAGGGCCTCCCTTATCTTAAAGCTCAGGTCTAGAAATTCCTTCTGCTTCAGGAAGGGTTCCCATGTAGTCTTACTCATTTCTTATTCTTAGTGTTATGTATCCTATACCTATCAGCCATATAATTATCTATTCTATTTGCTAACTCTCGTTCCAGCTTATCTATCTCAATATTACTCAACTCTTCCAAGACTAAATCATTATGACTACCATTGAGCCTTAATAACCTAATTGATTTTCGGAGTTTTAAGTAAACGTCCTTTGAATTGTCCATGCGTATGCTTACATGTAATTATTCCAGATTTAGTTAATATAATTATATCTCCCAACTTAGTACTACAACCACAACAATCACAAGTAGACCTGTATATTCTACATATCTTACCTATGACTTTAGCTTCCATTAGACTAAGCTTAAAGAACGTGGCTTAGCTCGTGGCCCTTTTTCACTAGGTTCTGCAATGAACTGAATTGAGTTTCCTTCATTTAAATCTTCAAACTTAACTCTAGTCCTAGGGTCAATAGAAGAATAATGAAAGAAGTATAATTGCCCAGCTTCATCTTCAGAGAATCCAAAGCCACGGTCACGCACAAGCTTAGTAATTTTTCCAACAGTTAACATTTTAAACTCCTAAATCAAATTTACGTCTAGTCTTACTTACATTTTCTTCTGAGAGAATCTTATTCTTAATTCTCTCATATACCACAGGGTCAACATACGCTACGAGTTCTACTAACATTCGCTGTAGATGAATATTCTGTTTCTTAATCTCTTCAAAATTACCATTTACTTTAACGTGAACATTATCTAACTTTTCACTATTCTCTTTAGTAGCATTCTTAGTTTGATTAGACTTAAAAGCTGTGATTACTCCAACAATACCAGTAAAGACTGTAGTGATAATTAAAACCCATTCTGGAGCTGTCATCCTCTACCAACCTTTAAGGTTTCATATTCTTCAACTTTAGTTCGACTTGCAGTTACATTACCTGACTGTCTGAGAATTGGGTCCATTAAATCCTGAGCTAATCCATTACCTTCGGGACATAAGTAGAAACCCTTCTCAGTCTGTAATGTAATCTGATCTCCAACCTTAACAGTCATATCAACTAAGAACTTAATAGCCGTTAAAGCATTATTTAACTTATTTTCTAATTCACTAACTTTAACTTCTAAGTCTGTATTATTAACTGGTGGTTCTTCAATAGGTGGAATAACTACACTAGAACCCACAGGAAAGAAGCGCCCAAATATATTCTTATAGAGTGGATCACCACTCTCAGCTCGTGTATCCCAGGATACTAATCCTGAACTTGATACTAACTGAAATACATCCATTATTCCATCAGTAGGAGAACTAGGACCATCACCATTAATCCAATATCCAATGGTAGCTTTACTAGGCTCTCCTAATCCTTCACGAGCTTTACCACCTAACTTATTATTCCCTCGAATACCATTTACGTAAGAACAGAATGCTAAGATAAACTTACGTTTAGATTCATCATTATTCTCTAGACCAACATATGAATTAGAGAAGATAGTTAAAAGGACTGATTCATTAATCACTTTATTATCCTTAGGAGGGTCTGGAATAATGATTGGTGGTAATATGATAACATTCTCAAGAGGTAAAGAATAAAGTTCAGACCTACTAAATCTGATAGTCTTAGATTTACCTTCTGAGAGTTTGGATATAGCTACAGCAAATTCTAGATTCTTACGGTATGAATTAATGAACCTACAATTACCAGGCTCTAATACTCTACGCTGAGAACCATTGTCAAATACGACTATACATCCACCATTATATCCTTGTCCAATGATTACTTCATCTTGTCCATTGGAGTCATATAACTTAGTGTATTCAGCTACGTTAATCTTAGGATTTAAATGACCATCATATACTGAGTCACCTGAGATAATCTTACCAGAGTCAGTGATACATTGAATACCATTAACTCCAATTAATCCATTAATTTGATTATCAATCTTTAAGGTAACTAGATTAAGTCTTTCAATTAGGAAGTTATTCCTGCAGATAAAGGCATAAGGTCCAAAGAAAGCTACCGGGCGATTAGTCCCAGTTAGACCAAAGTGATACCACTTATACCTAGAGTAATCAAATAACCACGCGCTGCCACTAAAATGTCCCTTACCACCTAAGTAATACTTATCATCATAAATGTGATTACGTAAGAATAATACATCCTCAGACTTATCATTAAATAATGGAGTATCAATGGGAGTAGGATCAAAGTTAAGATAAATTTTACTCTCAATAGTACTTAATGCACATGACCTTCCTGAGATAGTCACATCTGGATACATTGAGTTTGGTGTATTAAAAGGAATCATAATTATTTACAAACTGCAGTTAGTTGATATTGACCAGTCTTAGTTTGAATTACAGCCTTAAAATCCCACAATGCAAGTCTAGATAATGTAGTCTGCATTGCTGTGAATGATGAAGCTGATAAATTTAGAATTGCACCTACTTGATAATTAGTAGATTGATAGGTGCATCCACCGGACTGGTCAAGGAAAAAGGGGTAGATAGCAATGACTCTCCAACATCGCTACGAAATAAAGCAAGTGTTAGATTATGTTTCCCAACTACATTAAGTTGAGTAACTAAGGCTGGGGTCAATGGAACACGACATACTGCATTGGGAGCAGTAACAGTTGGAGGGGAACAAGTAAAGTTAGTAAGAGCTACAAATGTAGGAGTACTAGAATCCCTAAGTCTAGGTTCAAACAGTAATCCTTCCGGCGCAGTCATGTTAAGTGGAAGTTTCCATTCTACTTTCATGGTAACATCCACAGGTCCACGTGGAACTTCTTGAGCATATAAACTAGACGGGAGCATCAATAATAGTATAATCTTCCACTTTATTCTGCCGCTCTGGAACATAGAATACAAACTGTGCATTTTGATTTACCTCTGGTGCTGCATTTGGACTGATGTTACGATGAATTCGACTAAGACTTTCAGCAGTTCCTAATAGTTCTTTATGAGTCATAGCTTTGGAAATTTCTAAGAACTCAACACAAGAACCTATTTTAGATTGAATGTTATCTTTTATTGCATTTAATATATTAACTTTCCGTTCACTTACTTCTGAGTTCTTATGATTATCGTTAGCTAAGTTACTTACTGTATCTTTAGATACTCCAAAAGCTTCAGATACTTCCTCATGAGTAGAAAGACTAGCTAGACTACCAATGATAGGCTTAAGCTCATCTGGAATGTTAGGTATACCCGCAGGCTTGCGGAAGGTATCATATGTTCCATTCTCCATCTCAACTACTTCAGGAACCTTATTAAGTTCCTCGACAATAGTCATAGACTTAGAGTTAGACTGAGATAGTTCTTTTAAGAATTGTTCTTCAGAAATTATTAACATAGTCTTAACTCTAAAGATAAGAATAGAATAGGCATAGGAATAATTAAGTACAATAGTATACTAAATTAATACTAGATAATAAATAATTAATAGAGTGTAAAGGGGTTGACCCTAAAAGGACCTACCCTATTGTACCATACATTGTACTAGCCTGTCAACTGGGTCTTTACAATCGTAATAAGATTGAAATTGAGCGTAGTGAAAAGATGATACCTACTTTTATACATATAGATGGTACCTAAATATTATTATAAAGTTCATAATGTTTTAAGAGTGAGTGAGAATTATACCTAAAGGTTTAGCGATTTATGGGACCCTAAGAGGGGATATGGTATGTGTAGGATTATTATGCATAGTTGTGTGAAATGAATAGAATACATACGTATAAAATAAATATACGCACGCTAATACTATGTATGCTCTAATGATAAGGCTACTGATTATGGTAGCTATGAAAGGTAGGCTGTATATGAAGTTTATCGCACAATACACAGTGACACTGAACGGACGGCGCTCAGTTAAATCATGGATTCGGCCTGAGTTTACGCCTAATCATTCATCCTGTGCTACACGCTTCGATTCTAAGGAAGCTGCACAGGCTTACGTTGATTCACTGCGAATGAATGGACTGGTAAGTGTGAGAATTTCCGAGGTATCAAAATGAAAGATGATTGGAGCTTCGTTGGAGGTTTCCTCCTGCTGTTCTCTCTGTTCACCATAGCTTGCATGATGGGGGTTTTGTGAAATATTATGTCGTAGTAGAATTGAGAGATTACAACGATAAGGAGATAGCATACTCATCCTGTCAGTGTGATGAGTATATCTCGGATACATCAATCCTCGGCGCTGCCAGAATAGCTACTGAGCTAATGCTTAAGTTTCACACTGGTATCAAGCTTGAAAGGAAAAAGTACAATGTTTAAGAATACCTACACTAAGACAATCGTATCTATGAAGTTTTACACTAATCAGGATTCTAAGACTATGGTGGAGATACTAAACTCAGGCGCTGCATTGCCTGTAGACTCATACGTTATCTCAGCCACCATTCGAGAGACGAGCACAACTAAACTCTCCTGCAAGTATCCCAGGTGCTCGGACTGCAAGCAATTCGTAAATGATGATGGACTTTGCACTAACCATAAGTGTGGAGCATTCACTAGATAGGCATTCTCTCAGCTTGCCTCTATATGAGCCTAGTATCCCTGCTAGGCTCTTTTTTTATGCCTCCCTAGTCCTTACCCTAGTTGAAATAATAATCAAACGTTGGGCATTGTATAGGCTCATAGATAATCGATAATCGATAATAAATAATAGACAAAAAAATACCCTAGCTACCACATACGGATAGCTAGGGTTTATTAAACTCGTTAGAGTCTACGCCGCAGGACTGGAAGCTTCCTTAGCGACTGAGCCTTGTGCAATAAGCGCTCGCACATTAGCCTCAGCCATTTCACGCGGAACACCATAGGCCAGAACCATTTGATCCACCATTGCCTTAATAGCAGCTTCAGGATCTTCCCTAAGCTTCAGGATGCCATTAATCTCAGCAAGCTTAGAACTACGCTTTTCATTCTTAAGCGCTGTGTTGACATAATCGCGCAGGACGCTAACGCCGCTGATAACTTCCTTCTTAGAATTGGTATAGGTAAGAGCCTTTACCATATCCTCAACAGTAACCTCAGACTTGAAGGAAGGAAACTGATAGGTAAATGCAGTTTCATTCTTATCTGCATCCTTAGTCTTAGCTGCAAGTTCCAGCAAATCAACAGCCACACCATTAATTGCTGAACTACCCACATTCTTCGGTTCTGATTTCTTTGGCATTTTATTCTCTTTCTTAATGTTTAAGCTTGCCGGTGTTCCCTTGTGCCGGGATTGGACTAGGTGCTCGGCTCGACTAGGGAATTATCTCATAGCTCGTTCTTAATGTCAAGTCCCTTGTGCGAAGTGATTGTAAATAGTTTATCGTGCTTCCTCAGAAGGTCATTAGGCAGGGTGGAAGCAGAGTAGAGCAGGGTAGCGACAGAGCGTAAAGAGGCTAAGTGACTGACTATCAATGACTTAACTCTGGTCTAGGGGACAAGTGTCTCTAGTGTCGAGCGGACTATACAGGGTATGGAGGGTGGATGTAGGGTATGAGGTTTTATAATTTATATAAAAAAAAAAAAAAAAAAAAAAAAAAAAAAAGAAACCCC
>Ga0193742_1000180_pt1 | contig 46449 bp, 52 predicted proteins | sample L2c1metaG_FD_165511 | JGI IMG/M metagenome (GOLD analysis project Ga0193742, IMG submission 165511) | Soil microbial communities from a riparian zone of the East river system, Colorado, United States - L2c1 | ecosystem: Environmental > Terrestrial > Soil > Riparian zone | place: USA: East River... | reverse complement strand
AGGTGACGAACCGGAACTGCTGCCACCGCGTGGCGCCGTCGATCTTGGCCGCCTCGAACAGGGTCGGGTCGATCCCCTTGAGCCCGGCCAGGTACAGCACCATGACGTACCCGACCTGCCGCCACAGCGCGGGCACGAGCACGGCGTAGAGCGCGGTGTCCGGGTCGGCGAGCCAGGCGTGCTGCCAGCTCTCCAGGCCGACGCCGCCGAGCAGCTTGTTCAGCAGCCCGTCGGGTTGGTAGAGCGCCTGCCAGATGAGCGAGGTCGCGACGAGCGAGAACACCACGGGGGTGAAGAGCGCTGCCCGGTAGAACCCGACCCCGCGCCCCTCCCGTTGCAGCAACAACGCGAGCCCGAGCCCACCGACCGCCGACAACCCGCCGAACAGCACCAGCCAGATGAGCGTGTTGAGTAGGGAGTCCCGGAAGATCGGGTCGCCGAACAGCTCGGAGAAGTTGCCCAGCCCGACGAAGCTGGGCGCGGACACCCCGTCCCAGTTGGTGAGCGAGAGCCAGAACCCTTGCAGCGCGGGCCAGAACACCCAGAACGCCTCGACGGCGAGCGGCACGAGGACGAAGGCGAGCAGCACGGGCGGCACCCGACGTCGCGTACGCCGTCGCTCTCGCTGTCGGGTCGCGACCTCGGGGTCCGCCACCAACGTCGTCATCTACGCGTTCCAGATCTTCTCCGCCGCGGACTGCCAGTCCGTGAGGATCGAGTCCACCTCGTTGGGGTTCTGGATGAACCGGATCAGCGCCGTGTCCGCGGTCGGCTGCAGCGCGTCGCTGGAGTCGCGGTTGAAGAACTGCGTCAGCTCCTTGGCGTCCTGCAACAGCTTGCGGCCCTTGGTGACGAGCTCGGTGCCGGCGTCCTTTGCGCTCGGGTTGGTCGGCAGCACCGTGCCCGTCGAGTTCTCGATGTACAGGTTCTGCCCCTCCGCGGTGGCCGCGTACGTCAGGAACTCGGACACCTGCGCCTTGCGCGGCGTCCGCGCACTGGCGAAGAACCCGTCCGTCGGCCCCTCCTCCGCGACCGGCACCGAGGGGTCGATGATCGGGAACTGGAAGAAGTCGATGTCTCCCAACACGTCCTTGGGCGCGGAGTCCGCGAAGAACGCGCCGATCAGCAGCATTCCGGTGCGCCCCTGAAGCAGCGAGGTCGTGGCGTCCTGGAACGCGACCGCCGTGCCGCTCGGGTCGAAGTACGGCAGCGCCTCCTTCCACTTGGCGAAGACCGCCTTCACCTTCGGGTCGTCGAAGCGCTTGCGGCCGGCGAGCAGGTCGCGGTGGAACGGCGCGCCGTTGATCCGGATGTCGAGATAGTCGAACCACCCGGACGCGATCCACGGCGTGTTGCCGCCCGCGCCGAGCCCGATCGGCGCGATCCCCTTGCCCTGCAACGTCTTGCACAAGGCGACGAACTCGGCCCAGTCCTTCGGCGGGGTCACGCCCCACTCCGCGAACTTGGACTTCCGGTAGAACATGCCCCACCAGTAGTACGTGGTGGGCACGAAGATCTGCTTGCCCTTGCCGTCACCGGACAGGGTGCGGAACGCCTCGCTGTAGTCGCCCATGGTCTGCCAGACGTCGCCGACGTCGAGCAGCAGACCCTTCTCGGCGTATCCGGACAGCAGCGAACCGGGATACCAGGTGTAGGTGTCTGGCGGGTTCGCGGAGGTGAGATAGCTTGGCAGCTGCGTTCGGAAAGTCTCGGAGGCCACCGTGTTGACGGAAGCCGTCGCGCCGCCCTTCTCCTTGAAGCCCTTGACAAGCGCGTCGATCGCCGCCTTCGCCGCGGGGGCGGAGAGGTTCGACTGGACGGTGACCGCACCGCCGGTCTGCGCGACCGGGCCCGAGGAGGCGGAGGTCGCGCACGCGTTCAGCAGTGGACCGGCGCCCACCGCACCAAGCCCGGCGAGGCCGACGTTCCGCAGGAACCGCCTTCGCCCCAGGGCCGTATCACTCCATTGGGACATGGCGACAAGGTTGCAACCCGCCGTCCCCGGTGTCAAGATGTATTCCTAATTTATGACTTAAGGAGAGGCGTTGCCCCAGCACCGGCCGCGCGGCGTCCACGGGCAGACCGTGGAGACCCTGGCCAGCCGAATCCTGTCGTCCAAGTATCCCGAGGGGTCGACCCTCGACCTGCCGACGTTGCGCGAGGAGTTGGACGTCAGCCTCACCGCACTGCGCGAGGCACTGAAGGTGCTGACCGCCAAGGGAATGATCGACGCGCGCCAGAAGCGCGGCACGTTCGTGCAACCACGCACGAGCTGGAACATGCTCGACGCGGACGTGATGCGCTGGCACACCTCGGCCTCGAACGACCCCGGCCTCTTCGATCAGCTGACCGAGGTCCGCGCGGTGGTCGAACCGGCCGCGGCCCGCATGGCGGCCGAACGAGCCACCGAGTCGGACCTGACCGAGCTGACCGGCGCCCTGTCCGCGATGACGGAGGCGGCGGACGTCGACGCCGCGGTGGCCGCCGACATCGCCTTCCACCGCTGCCTGCTACTGGCCACCCACAACGACTTCCTCGCGCAGATCGCCCAGATCATCACCATCGGCCTGGCAGCACGCGACAAGTTCGTGCACCACACCAACCCGTCCGACCCGGTCCCGAGCCATCAAGCGGTGCTGGACGCCGTGATCGCCCACGACCCGGTGGCAGCCGAACGCGCGATGCGCGCCTTGGTGGACAAGTCGGTGGCAGACCTGAAGAACGCAAAACGCTGATGCGCGGCGCTAGCGAGCTTCCACCGGGTTCGACAGCGTGCCGAGTCCCTCGATCGTCACCGCCACCGTCTGCCCAGCGACCATCGGCCCGACGCCGGCGGGCGTCCCGGTAAGAATCACGTCACCAGGCAGCAGTGTCATCACCCGAGACACCCACTCCACCAGCTTCGGCACGTCGTGCAGCAGCAGCGAAGTCCGCGAGTCCTGCTTGACCGCGCCGTCGAGCGAGGTGCTGATGGCGAGGTCGGCGGGCGACGCGGTGGTGTCGATCCACGGCCCGAGCGGGCAGAACGTGTCGTGGCCCTTGCCTCGGGTCCACTGGCCGTCGGCCTTCTGCTGATCACGGGCGGTGACGTCGTTGCCGATCGTGTAGCCGAGGATGACATCGGCGGCCTTGGCGGCGGGGACGTCGCGGCACGGGCGACCGATCACGACCACCAGCTCGCCCTCGAAGTCCACCCGCGCCGAGTCCGGCGGGAGCTTGATCGCCGCGTTGGGGCCGATCACCGACGTCGACGGCTTCAGGAACATCACCGGGTCGGCGGGCGGCTCGCCACCCATCTCCCGAGCGTGGTCGGCGTAGTTCTTGCCGATACAGATGACCTTCGACGGCAGGATCGGGGCCAGCACCCGCACGTCGGCCATGGGCCAGGTCTTGCCGGTGAACGTCGGCGTGCCGAACGGGTGGTCGGCCACCTCGCGCGCGACGAGATCGTCCCCGTCGCCCTCGACGGTGACGAACGCGACCCCTCCTGGATGAGCAACTCGAGCAATACGCACGACCGGCAGCCTACTGAGCGCGTCGCCCGGTTGCCGGCTAGCCACCCACCCCCGCCGCCTGGTTGTGTCGATGGACACCCTGCTATCACTCGGAGCACACCATGCGAAGAGCTCTGTTCATCCTGACCGTCCTACTCACCGCCCTGTTCGGCCTGCCGGCGGCCGCGAACGCGGCGCCGGCGCCGCTCGGCGGCGGCAGCATCCTGTTCAACCCGGCCGGCGGCGCCGGCGCCCAGTGCACCGCCGCGTTCGCCGCGACCGACGGCCCGACCGGCTACCTGGTCGCCGGCCCCGGCTGCGACACCGGTTTCTCGACGCAGCTGTACAGCGGCGCCAACGTGCTGGTCGGCCCCGTCGTCGGCGGGGCGGGCAACGGGTACGTGGTCGTCCAGGTGACCAACACCGCGGCGTGGGAGCTGGTCGGCTGGATCGACGCCGGCGACAAGTACCCGATCGGCGGCTCCGTCGAGACACCCGTCGGCGGCCAGGTATGCCTGCTCAGCCGGACGACCGGCGTGCTGTGCGGCACGGTCGTCGCCAAGAACCAGACGGTCGTGTTCCCGTGGGGCACCGTGACCGGCGTGACCAGGACCGACATCTGCGCGCAGCCGGGCAGCATCGCCTACGTCACCGGCGACCAGGCGCAGGGAGTGCCCTTCGGTGGCGGCTCCGGCATCTGCACCTCGCCCGGCACCAGCTTCTTCTACCCGGTGAACCGGATCCTCCGCGACTACGGGCTGACGCTGCTCACCGGCTGAGGTAGCCGCATCGCCTTGTGCACCAACGCGTCGCACAGGGCGAGCCAGCTCGCCTCAACGATGTTGCCGTGCACGCCGACCGTGGTCCACTCGCGTTCGTGGTCGGTCGACTCGACCAGGACGCGGGTGACCGCGTCGGTGCCGGCGGCGCCCGGCAGGATGCGCACCTTGTAGTCGGAAAGGAAAACCTCGTCCAGCCACGGCAGGTGCGGGCTGAGTGCCTTGCGCAGCGCGGCGTCCAGCGCGTGCACGGGACCGTTGCCCTCGGCGGTCGCGATGACGCGGGTGCCCGCGACGTGCACCTTGACGGTCGCCTCGGACACGATCTCGCCGTCCAGCCGGTGGTCCAGGATCACCCGGTAGGACTCGAGCGTGAACGGCGGCGAGTCCACACGGGACTGTTCGGCCGCGGCGACCTCGTTGCGCAGCAACAGTTCCAGCGACGCGTCGGCCGACTCGAACGACCAGCCCCGCGCCTCGAGCTCCTTCACCTTGCGCACCGCGGAGTTGAGCGCGACCGGCTGGCCGGCCAGGTCGACCCCGAGCTCACGTCCTTTGAGCTCGAGGCTGGCCCGGCCGGCCATCTCGGTCACCAGCACCCGCATGCCGTTGCCGACGACGGTGGGATCGATGTGGTTGTACAACAACGGATCCACCTTGATCGCGCTCGCGTGCAGCCCCGCCTTGTGAGCGAAGGCCGACGACCCGACGTAGGCCTGGTGGGTGTCGGGTGCGATGTTGGCGATCTCGGCAATGGCGTGCGAGACCCTGGAGAGCTCCGGCACCGACTCCGCCGGGACGACGGGCATGCCGAGCTTGACGACGAGGTTGCTGACGACCGCGAACAGGTCGGCGTTGCCGGCGCGCTCGCCGTAGCCGTTGGCGGTGCACTGGACGTGAGTGGCGCCGGCCTGCACCGCGGCGACGCTGTTGGCGACCGCGCAGGCGGTGTCGTCCTGGCAGTGGATGCCGACGCGGAACCCGGTGCGGGCGACGACCTCGCCGACGGTGTCCGCGAGACCGAGCGACAGCTGTCCCCCGTTGGTGTCACAGAGGACGACGACGTCGGCGCCCGACTCGGCCGCCGCGGTGAGCACCCGCAGCGCGCAGTCGGGGTCGAAGGCGTAGCCGTCGAAGAAGTGCTCCGCGTCGAGGAACACGCGCCGGCCCTCGCCGCGTAGGAACGCGACGGTGTCGCGGACCATGGCGCACGCCTCGTCGACGTCGGTGCGCAGCGCCCGCTCGATGTGGCGGCGGTCGGACTTGGCGACCAGCGTGACGACCGGCGCCTGCGAGTCGAGCAGGGCTCGCACCTGCGGATCCTGGGCGGCGGTCGTGCCGGCGCGGCGCGTGGACCCGAACGCGACGAGCGCCGCGTGCCGCAGGTCGAGGTCGCCTGCGGCGGCGCGGGCGAAGAACTCGGTGTCCTTCGGCATCGCGCCGGGCCAGCCGCCCTCGATGAAGCCGACCCCGACCTCGTCGAGCAGCCGCGCGACGGCGAGCTTGTCGGCGACCGAGTACGTGATGCCCTCGCGCTGCGCCCCGTCCCGCAAGGTGGTGTCGAACACGTGGAACGAGTCGCCGAGCGGGGTGCCGGCCGGGGTCGTGCGAGTCACGACGGTGCCCTTCTCTTGGTTGTCAGGCAACAAAAAAACCTCCCGCAGGGATGCGAGAGGTCAGCGCGTCGGGCGTGTAGCTCAGCTACCCGGCGCGCTCGTCGATAATGATCACAACGGAGTTCGTCACGATCGCATGGTGCCACACGCGGCGAGCGGGTACCAACTCGCGGGCAGGTTGTCCTACGCAGTGAGACGCGGGTGGGCAGGTTCGGAGGCCAGCGCCCTGAAACGCCGAGAGCGCCGCGACCCGGTCAGGTCGCGGCGCTCTCAGCGTTAAGAAACTTACCGATCCGCGTTCGTCGTCGGGGTGTTCGACGAGACCAGAGCCGCCAGGCGGTCGCCGATCGCGTACGTGTTGCCCGGCGACGGGTGGTCGCGCGTGGCGAGGTCGAACGCGACCGACGCCTCGATGCGCCGGGCCGCCTCGCGCTCGCCGAGGTGGTCGAGCAGCAACGCCACCGACAGGACCGCCGCCGTCGGGTCCGCGATGCCCTGCCCCGCGATGTCCGGCGCGCTGCCGTGCACCGGCTCGAACATCGACGGGTTGCGGCGCGTGATGTCGATGTTGCCGCTCGCCGCCAGCCCGATGCCGCCGGTCACGGCGGCCACGAGGTCGGTGAGGATGTCGCCGAACAGGTTGTCCGTGACGATCACGTCGAAGCGGGCGGGGTCGGTGACCATGTGGATGGTCGCCGCGTCCACGTGCTGGTAGGCGACCGTGACGTCGGGGTGCTGCAGCGACACCTCCTCAACCACGCGCGACCACAACGAGCCGGCGTGGGTGAGCACGTTGGTCTTGTGGACCAACGTCAGATGCTTGCGCGGCCGGGCGACGGCACGCGCGAACGCGTCGCGCACCACCCGCTCGACCCCGTAGGAGGTGTTGACGCTGACCTCGGTCGCGATCTCGTGTGGGGTGTCCTTGCGCAGCAGTCCGCCGTTGCCGGCGTACAGCCCCTCGGTGCCCTCCCGGATCACGATCATGTCGATCTCGCCGGGGTTGGCGAGCGGGCTCTGCACACCGGGGTACAGCCGTGCCGGACGCAGGTTCACGTGGTGGTCGAGCTCGAACCGCAGGCGCAGCAGCAAACCGCGCTCGAGGATGCCGCTGGGCACCGACGGGTCGCCGACCGCGCCGAGCAGGATGGCGTCGTGCTGTCTGAGCTCACCGAGCACCGACTCAGGCAGCAACTCGCCGGTCGAGTGCCACCGCGCCGCACCGAGATCGTATTTCGTGATCTCGACGGCCGGCACCACCTCGTTGAGCACCTTGAGCGCCTCGGCGATCACTTCCGGCCCGATCCCATCACCTGGGATCACCGCGAGCCGCATGCATACCTCCCGGAGTATCGGGCCTCTAGTAGTGCGTGAAGGTTACCGGGAAGACGTCCGATGTCCGGGGCTGGCCACCCGACTAGGTGGTGTCGCGCCCGGAAGCGGAGGAGCGAAGCGACCATGACACCGTCAGCTGAAGTCCACCGTGCGGATGATGCTGGCACGCACCGCGGCACCGATCGACTCCCGCACCGAGTGGTCCACCGGCCGGTCGACGCGCAGCAGCATCACGGCGTCCTCGCCGCCGCTCGTCTGGCTGATCTGAGCCGCCTCGACGTTGATGCCGACCTTCCCGAGCAGCGTCCCGACGATGCCCATGACACCCGGCCGGTCCTCGTACTCGAGCAGCAGGTTCACGCCCTCGGCACGCAGGTCGAACGACCGCCCGTGCACCTCGACGAGCTTCTCCACCTGCGCGAGGCCGGTGATCGTGCCGCCGACCGTGAGCGTGTCGCCGTCCGGGTAGACCGCGCGCAGCGTCACGAGGCTGCGGTGGTTCGGGCTCTCCGAGTCCTTGGTCAGCGTCACCGCGACCCCGAGCTCCTCGGCGATCCGCGTCGCGTTGACGAACGTGACCTGGTCCTCGACGACGCCGGAGAACACGCCGCGCAGTGCCGCGAGCGGCAGCACGGTCACGTCCTCGTTGGACAGCTCGCCCCGGACCTCGACCGCGACCGACGAGGGCGCGGTACTGCTGAGCGCGGACAGCACGATCCCGAGCTTCTGCGTCAGCGGCAGGTAGGGCCGGACCTCCTCGCCGACCGCGCCGCCCGACGCGACGTTCACGGCGTCCGGCACGAAGTCGCCGCGCAGCGCAAGGAGCGTCGAGCGGGCCACGTCGGTGCCCGCGCGATCCTGCGCCTCGGCGGTCGACGCGCCGAGGTGCGGCGTGACGACCACGTTGGGCAGCCCGAACAGCGGGCTCTCCGTGGTGGGCTCCGTGACGAACACGTCGATGCCGGCGCCGCCGACCTGGCCGTCGCGGATCGCGTCCGCGAGCGCCTGCTCGTCGACGAGGCCGCCGCGGGCCGCGTTGACGATGATCAAGCCCTGCTTGGCCTTCGCGAGCTGGTCGGCGCCGATCAGGCCCTTGGTCTCGGGGGTCTTCGGCAGGTGGATCGACACGAAGTCGGCGCGCGCGAGCAGCTCCTCGAGGCCGACGAGCTCGATGCCGAGCTGGGCGGCGCGCGCCGGTGAGACGTACGGGTCGTACGCGATCAGGTGCGTGCCGAACGAACCGATCCGCTGTGCGAACAGCTGCCCGATCTTGCCCAGCCCGACGACACCGACGGTCTTGCCGCTGACCTCGACACCCGAGTAGGAGCTGCGCTTCCACGCGCCGGCCTGCAGGCTGGCGTCGGCGGCCGGCACGCGGCGGGCGACGGCGAGCAGCAGCGCGACGGCGTGTTCGGCGGCGGAGACGATGTTCGACGTCGGCGCGTTGACCACGAGCACGCCGCGGGCGGTGGCGGCCGGGACCTCGACGTTGTCGAGCCCGACGCCGGCGCGGGCGACGACCTTGAGCCTGGTGGTGGCGGCGAACACCTCGGCGTCGACCTTGGTGGCGGAACGCACGAGGAGGGCGTCCGCGCCGGCGACCGCGGACAGCAGAGCCGCGCGGTCGGTGCCGTCGACGTGTCGGACTTCGACCTCGTCTCCGAACACGTCGAGTACCGAGGGCGCCAGCTTCTCGGCGATGAGGACAACGGGGCGAGGCTGCTGGGTCACGACGCGAGCTCCAGAAGATTGCGCGGTTGTTGGGGGCGCGGTTACAGCGCTGTAACCAAGCGAAGGCAGTCTAGGAGGTTCGCTGAATCGGTTCCCCGAGTGGTGAGCCAACCGACAGCACGCTCGACCGCCAATCACCCGTTCGGTGCGAATTCGCCCTGACTCCGGACACCGCGAACCGGCAACTCAGTGGTTCTGAACCGGCGACTCGCTGGTTCTGAACGGGGGACTCGCGGGGTTACCAGGGTTCGTCGAACTCGCCGGCCTTCGCGCCCTCCACGAACGCGTCCCACTCCGACTCGGTGAACACGAGGACGGTGTCGTTGGGGCCGGTGAACTTGGAGTTGCGCATGGCGATGTAGGTCTTGCCGTCCGTGTGCGGGACGAACGCGATCTCGACGTACTCGCCCTCCGGGTCGGCGTCGGGCTCCGCGGCGCGCTGCCACTCCGCGCCGGTCAGGTCGAGGTTGCCGCGGACGTGTGCCTTGTCGTCGAAGATCGGCGCCGCCGCACGCGTGGTCGGATCGTCACTCATGGCAACTAGGTATACCCGATGCCCCGGTGGACACCACACGGCGTCCACCGGGGCGGGAGTTCACTCGATCAGGCGGTCTCGGTAATCGGGCGGTCCACCCACGACATGAGGCCGCGCAGCTTCTTGCCGACCTCCTCGATCGGGTGCTGCTCGCCGGCCTCCTGCAGCTTCGTGAAGTTCGGCCGGCCCTCGTCGTCCTCGGCCACCCACTCGCGCGCGAACGTGCCGTCCTGGATCTCCGCGAGGATCCGGCCCATCTCCTGCTTGGTCGCGTCGGTGATCACGCGCGGGCCGCGCGTGAGGTCGCCGAACTCGGCGGTGTCGGAGATCGAGTACCGCATCCGCGCGATGCCGCCCTCGTACATGAGGTCGACGATGAGCTTCAGCTCGTGCAGGCACTCGAAGTACGCCACCTCCGGCGCGTAGCCGGCGTTGACGAGCGTCTCGAAACCGGCCTGCACCAGCGCGGTCGTGCCGCCGCAGAGGACGACCTGCTCACCGAACAGGTCGGTCTCGGTCTCCTCGGTGAACGTCGTCTTGATGACGCCGGCCCGGCTGCCGCCGATGCCCTTCGCGTACGCCAGCGCCAGCGCCTGCGCGCCGCCGGTCGCGTCCTGCTCCACGGCGATCAGGCAGGGCACGCCCTTGCCGTCCACGAACTGCCGGCGCACCAGGTGGCCGGGGCCCTTCGGCGCGACCATCGCGACGTCCACATTGGACGGTGGGGTGATGAGGCCGTAGCGGATGTTGAAGCCGTGCCCGAAGAACAGCGCGTCGCCGTCGGAGAGGTTCGGCGCGATGTCCTCCGCGTAGATGGTGCGCTGCTTGGTGTCCGGCGCGAGGACCATGATCACGTCGGCCCACGCGGACACCTCGGCGGGAGTCTGGACCGTCAGGCCCTCCTCCTCGGCCTTCGCCCGCGACTTCGACGTCTCCGGCAGTCCGATCCGGACGTCCACGCCCGAGTCGCGCAGCGAGAGCGCGTGCGCGTGCCCCTGACTGCCGTAGCCGATTACCGCCACGCGGCGGTTCTGGATGACGGAGAGGTCCGCGTCGTCGTCGTAGAAGATCTCGACTGCCATGCTCCTGTGTACTTCCTTCCCTGTGAACAAGAATGATCAAGAACCAACAGAACCTCAGGGGACCGTGACGCAACCCGGCCACCATCCACTCTGCCAACCGCACTTCCGCCGGAACGCGACCAACACTTTTAAGTCCGGGGAGGCGGGCCAGCTACCGCACGCCGGTCGCGGTGATGGAGCGCGGGCCGCGGCCGATGGCGACCCTGCCGGACTGCACCATCTCCCGCACCCCGTAGGGCTCGAGCATGCGCAGTAGCGCCTCGAGCTTGTCCTCCGTGCCGGTCGCCTCGATCGTGAGCGCCTCCGGTGACACGTCGACCACCTTGGCACGGAACAGCTGCACGGTCTCGAGCACCTGGGTGCGCACGGTGGCGTCCGCGCGCACCTTCACGAGCAGCAGCTCGCGCTGCACCGAGACCTGCGGGTCGAGCTCGACGATCTTGATGACGTTGACGAGCTTGTTGAGCTGCTTGGTGACCTGCTCCAGCGGCAGCTCGTCGACCGCGACCACGATCGTCATCCGCGAGACGTCCGCGTGCTCGGTCGGACCGACCGCGAGCGACTCGATGTTGAAGCCACGACGGGAGAACAACCCGGAGACCCGCGCGAGGACACCTGGCTTGTTCTCCACCAGAACCGAGAGTGTGTGCGTAGACATGGGGCTCAGTCCTCGTCGAACAGCGGGCGGATGTCGCGCGCGGCCATGATCTCGTCGTTTCCCTTGCCGGCGGCGACCATGGGCCACACCTGCGCGTCCTTGCCGACCACGAAGTCGATCACGACCGGCCGGTCGTTGATCTCCATCGCCCGGTTGATCACCGTGTCGACGTCCTCTTTGGACTCACAGCGTAGCCCCGCGCAGCCGAGCGCCTCCGCGAGCAGCGTGAAGTCCGGGATCCGGTGCTTGTGCGTGCCGAGGTCGGTCTGGGAGTACCGCTCCGAGTAGAAGAGGTTCTGCCACTGCCGCACCATGCCGAGGTTGCCGTTGTTGATCACGGCCACCTTGATCGGCGCGCCCTCGATCGCACAGGTCGCGAGCTCCTGGTTGGTCATCTGGAAGCAGCCGTCGCCGTCGATCGCCCACACCACCTTGTCCGGCATGCCGAACTTGGCGCCCATGGCCGCCGGCACCGCGAAACCCATGGTGCCGAGACCGCCGGAGTTGATCCAGGTGGCGGGGTTCTCGTAGTCGATGAACTGCGCGGCCCACATCTGGTGCTGGCCAACCCCCGCGGTGTAGATCGCCTCCGGGCCGGCGATCTTGCCGATCCGCTCGATGACGTACTGCGGCGACAGCGCGCCGTCGCTCGGCCACTCGTAGCCGCGCGAGAACGTGTTCCGCCAGCCGTCGAGCTGCTGCCACCACTTGGTCAGGTCCGTCGGGCCGGCGGTGCCGTGCTCGGCGCGGACCGCGGTGATCAGCTCGGCGATGATCTCCTTGCAGTCACCCACGATCGGGACGTCGGCCCTGCGGTTCTTGGAGATCTCCGCCGGGTCGATGTCCGCGTGCACGACCTGCGCGTCCGGCGCGAACGTCGAGAGCTGGCCCGTCACCCGGTCGTCGAACCGGGCGCCGAGCGCGATCAGCAGGTCGGAGCGCTGCATGGCGGCCACCGCGGCGACCGTGCCGTGCATGCCCGGCATGCCGAGGTTCTGGCGGTGCGAGTCGGGGAACGCGCCCTTGGCCATCAGTGTGGTGACCACCGGGATCCCGGTCAGCTCCGCCAGCTCGGCGAGCTCCGGCGACGCCTGCGCCTTGATGACGCCGCCGCCGACATAGAGCACCGGCCGCTTCGCCGCGCCGATGAGCTTGGCGGCCTCGCGGACCTGCTTGCCGTGCGGCCGGGTCGTCGGCTTGTAGCCGGGCAGCCGCATCTCGGGCGGCCAGGAGAATGAGGTGGTCTCCTGCAGCACGTCCTTGGGGATGTCCACGAGCACCGGGCCGGGTCGGCCGGTGCCCGCGATGTGGAACGCCTCGGCGATCGTCCTCGGGATGTCCGCGGGGTCGGTGACGAGGAAGTTGTGTTTGGTGATCGGCAGCGTGATGCCGCAGATGTCGGCTTCCTGGAACGCGTCGGTGCCGATGAGCGCCCTGGACTGCTGACCGGTGATCGCGACCACCGGCACGGAGTCCATGTTGGCGTCGGCGAGCGGCGTGACGAGGTTCGTCGCGCCCGGCCCCGAGGTCGCCATGCAGACCCCGACCTTGCCGGTGGCCTGCGCGTACCCGGTGGCCGCGTGTCCGGCGCCCTGCTCGTGGCGGACGAGGACGTGCCGGACCTTCGTGGAGTCCAGCAGTGGGTCGTAGGCGGGCAGGATGGTGCCGCCCGGAATGCCGAACACCACCTCGACGCCTACCGCCTCGAGCGACCGGACGAGCGACTGCGCGCCCGTCACCCGGACCGGGGTGCCGGTCGGTGGCGCTGGTTTGGGACGGGCCCCGGGACGCGACCCGGGGGTGGCGGCGACCTGGGCGGGTCGCTGTGTCGCACTGGTCATCGGCTTCAGCCTCGATTGTCGTGGTCTCTACAGGCTCTCAGACGCCGTACACGCATGAAAAAACCCCCGCCGACCAGGTGGTCGTACGAGGGTCGCGCGTTCGACGCAGCTGAACTTCCTCAGCGTCGAACGCGCTGGGGAAGTACGAGACCGGTCTGCTGGGGCACGCCGGAGACGTTAGTGCGTTTGCAGTATGAGCGTCAACTCTGCGGGATTGTGTTCCCGAATGGTGGACGCAGTGGGTCTGCCGGGCGGCGTTCATGGCTGGTGAGGACACATGGCACCATCGACCTGTGACCGTTCAGCAGGTGCCGACGCGCCTCGTGTTCCGCATTCCGTCCACCGCGGTGCTCGGCGCGCTCCTGTTCGCGGTGGCCGCGACGCCGTTCGCGTTCGCCGCGCCGTGGCTGTTCGTGATCTACCTGGTGCCGATCGTCGCGATCGTGTGGGTGCTGCGGCTGCGGACCATCGCCGACGGCGACAAGCTCGTGGCGCGGACCCTGTTCGGCCGGCGGGTACTGCCGTGGTCGGACGTGCGCGCGCTGCGGGTGTCCGAGCGGTCCTGGGTACGGGCCGTGGTCACCGACGGGAAAGAACTCCCGCTGCCGACCGTGCGCACCCGCCATCTGCCGGCCCTGGCGCTGATCAGCGGCGGCCGGCTGGCGGACCCGACAGAGGCGCCCGCCGAGACGGCGGAGAAGCCGGTCGAAGACCCTGTTGAAGACACTGTCGAAGACCCTGAGTAGGACTTGGAGGAGCCGTGCCTGAGCTCCGTTCCCGCGTCACCACCCACGGCCGCAACGCGGCAGGCGCCCGCGCGCTGTGGCGCGCGACCGGCATGACCGACAGCGACTTCGGCAAGCCGATCGTGGCGATCGCCAACTCGTACACCCAGTTCGTGCCCGGTCACGTGCACCTGCGCGACCTCGGCGACATCGTGGCCGACGCGGTCAAGACCGCCGGCGGCACCGCGCGCGAGTTCCACACGATCGCGGTCGACGACGGCATCGCCATGGGCCACGGCGGGATGCTGTACTCGCTGCCGTCGCGGGAGATCATCGCGGACAGCGTCGAGTACATGGTCAACGCGCACGCGGCCGACGCGCTGGTGTGCATCTCGAACTGCGACAAGATCACGCCGGGCATGCTCAACGCCGCGATGCGGCTCAACATCCCGACCGTGTTCGTGTCCGGCGGGCCGATGGAGGCCGGCAAGGCGGTCGTCCTCGACGGTGTCGCGCATCCGTCGTCGGACCTCATCACCGCGATCTCGGCGTCGGCCAACGACAAGGTCGACGAGCTCGGACTGTCCGAGGTGGAGCGTTCGGCGTGCCCGACCTGCGGGTCGTGCTCCGGGATGTTCACCGCGAACTCGATGAACTGCCTCACCGAGGCGCTCGGCCTCGCGCTGCCGGGCAACGGCTCGACGCTCGCCACGCACGCCGCGCGGCGCGCGCTGTTCGAGCGGGCCGGCACGACGGTGATGGAGCTGGCGCGGCGCTGGTACGCCGAGGACGACGCGGCGGCGCTGCCCCGGGCGATCGCCACGCGGGACGCGTTCGTCAACGCGATGGCTCTCGACATGGCCATGGGCGGGTCGACCAACACCGTGCTGCACGTCCTCGCGGCCGCGCGCGAGGGCGAGATCGAGTTCACCCTCGCCGACATCGACGCGATCAGCAGGCGCGTGCCGTGCCTGTCGAAGGTCGCGCCGAACTCGAACTACCACATGGAGGACGTCCACCGGGCCGGCGGCATCCCCGCGATCCTGGGCGAGCTATGGCGTGGCGGGCTGCTGAACGAGGACGTGGCGACGATCCACAGCCCGTCGATGGCGGCGTGGCTCTCCGAGTGGGACATCCGCGCGGCCGAGCCGTCCGCGGCGGCGGTCGAGCTGTTCCACGCCGCACCGGGCGGGGTCCGCACCACGAAGGCGTTCTCCACCGAGAACCGCTGGTCGTCGCTGGACACGGACGCCGAGAACGGCTGCGTCCACGACGTCGAGCACGCGTACACGGCGGAGGGCGGACTCGCGGTCCTGCACGGCAACCTCGCCGAGAACGGCGCGGTGATCAAGGCCGCGGGCATCGAGGAGGAGCTGTTCCGTTTCGAGGGCCCCGCCCGGGTCGTCGAGAGCCAGGAACAGGCCGTGTCCGTGATCCTCGGCAAGGAGATCCAGCCCGGCGACGTGCTCGTCGTCCGTTACGAGGGCCCCGCGGGCGGGCCGGGCATGCAGGAGATGCTGCACCCGACCGCGTTCCTGAAGGGCGCCGGCCTCGGCAAGAAGTGCGCGCTGATCACCGACGGCCGCTTCTCCGGCGGCTCGTCCGGGCTGTCGATCGGCCACATCTCCCCCGAGGCGGCCGGCGGCGGCACGATCGGCCTGGTCGAGAACGGCGACCGGATCCGCATCGACGTCCACGAACGCAAGCTCGAGCTGCTCGTCGCCCCCCAGGTGCTGGCCGACCGCAGGGCCAAGATGGAGTCGAGCGAACGGCCGTGGCAGCCGGTGGACCGCCAGCGCCCGGTCACCGCGGCCCTGCGCGCCTACGCCCGCCTCACCACGGACGCGTCGTTCGGCGCCGTCCGCGACGTCAACCGCTGACGGTAGGGCGGAGACCTCGCGACCGCCCTGAAAATCAGGCCGGCCCTGGCGGACCGGGATGCGCTGGCTGCTGATCGCCGGGGCCGTGACGCGGACCGGATGCGCGCGACCCCGGAGTGCCGCCGCCAGGCTGTCCGGTGTGGCGGGCGCCATCACGATCCGCAGGGCGTCGCCCGTGCCGATCGTGTAGTTCAGGTGCCGACCCCTCGCGGTGTCGGCGTACCGCACCGGCCCTCGGGTGACGCAGCGCCCGAGCTGGTCCCGGCTCGCCGTGTACAGCTCGCCGCCGTCGAGCACGGGCTGGTTGAGGAGCCGGAGCAGCTCGGTCACGTGCGGGGGCACCGGGCGTTCGGTCGCCTCCGCCGGGGCGTGCAGGTCCGCGAGGTCCGCCGCGGTGACGGTCAGCGACCCGACGGGGTGGGGCGGACGTCGGGCAGCTCGGCGAGCAGCGCGGGCAGCAGCCGGTCCGGCGCGATCTGCGCCAGCCGCACGGTGTCGCCGTCGCGCACGGCGAGCACGGCGTCGAAGCCGCCGGCCGCCGCGAGCACGGCCGTGGTGCGGCCGTCGACCGTGAACCAGCCGTGGTACTCGGTGGCGGGGGCGGCCAGCAGCGGCAGCAGGTCCCGCAGGTTCTGGTCGACCTGGCCGGGCCCGGTCAGCACACCGGCCCCGGCCAACGCCACGTCGGTCAAGTGCGCCTGGACGTCCCCCGGCGACCAGGCGGACGTGGTGGTCCTGGACCTCAACGTCGAGGAGAACGAAGCCGTCTCCTACAAGTCGACCGTGCGCCGCCTGGTCGACGCGGGCCGCAAGGTCATCGTCTACACCATGCAGGACGACCAGGACGTCGCGCTCGCCTGCCTGGACCTCGGCGTGTGCGCGTACGTCACCAAGGCCGAGGGCCACGACCACCTGGTGGCCGCGACGGTCGCCGCCGCCGAGAACCGGCCCTACCTCCCGCCCGCGCTCGCCGGGGCCATGGCCGCGAACCGCCAGCCGCAACAGCCGCACCTCTCGGACCGCGAACGCGAGGTCCTCACGCTGTGGTTCCAGTGCGAGTCCAAGCAGTTGGTCGCCGACCGCATGCGGATCACGCCCAGGACCGTCGGCACCTACCTGGACCGGATCCGGGTGAAGTACACCAACGTCGGCCGTCCCGCCCCACCAAGGCGGCGCTGCTGGCCCGCGCCATCCAGGACGGCCTGGTGGACGTGGACGACATCTGAACGGCGTCCCCGTCACGCCCTTTTCATGTGCCAGTTGATGTGCGACTCCGGCTCGTTCTTGTCGACGTTCCGGTAGCTCGAGTCGTTGAGGACCGAGGTCGTGGTCGGCCAGGCGCCGACCGGGAACGCCCCGTTGTCCGTCACCGTCTGGTTCAGGGTCCGCGCCGACGGGACGACCGTGGCGCCGATGTAGGCGCCGAGCGTGGTGAAGATCGTGGTGATCATGCCGGCGAACTCAGCGACCGCCGCCACGGCAATGCCGATGGCGACAGGTGCGCCGACGCCGGTGGCCGCCGTGACGGCCGCCGCGAAGATCTTGGTGGCGAACGAGGTCACGGCGACGAGCACCCCACTCCAGGCCGTGACGATCCCGGTCGCCATGTTGTCGAGGACTTCCTGGACCTTGTCCGCGACTGCCTTCGTCTCGTCGAGCGCAGTCTTCTGTGGGTCGACGATTCTCTTGTACGCGTCGGCGGCTATCCCATCCCACTCGTCGTAGGTCGGCAGTTTGGCGGGGTTGAAGCGGCCGCCCGTGTCGCTGGCCGTCGCACCGATCGACTTGGACCATTTCTCGCCGACCTGGTGCAGTTTGAGCGGGTCGCCGGCCTGCTCGATCGCCTTGCCGATCGCCGTCATCACCTGGAGAAGGGTACTGCCAAGATCGGCCATCATCTGCTCGATCTGTTGGGCGAGGTGTTGGAAGAACTTCGCCACGGCGGCCCGGACGGCGTTGACCAATGTCGTATGGGTAGATTTGATCGTGTTGAGAGTATCGATGATCGCCTTGATTATCTTGTCGAATTCCATCGCGACCCCCTCACCAAACTTCCTTCATCCGGTGCACGCCCCGCCGCTCTTCCTCTTCGTAGGTGTCCGCGGCCTGCCGCAGGGACCCCGCCACGTACTCCATGAACGCCCCGCCCCCCGCGAGCAGTCCGACCATCTTGACGTACAACGCCTGATATTCCCCGCTGACGCCTAGCGCGCTGCCCAACAGGGAGAAGTCGTCGGCGTCGAGCTGACAACTCTCCGCTTCCCTCTGGAGGCCCCCAACGGTGTCGGCGCATGAGTCCCACACGTCGGCGTCGTAGCGCAGCGCTTCCAGCGCGGCTTTGAGTTCTTCTGGTGTCGGAGCCATTCATACCCCGTTCCGGTCGGGTCGGCGTGCGCCGAACAACTCGTTGACGAACTCCCGCGGATCCGCGGTGAGTGCCCACAGTTCGGCGGTCGCGTCCGTGTGTTCCACTTTCCGCGCGGCGGCCGCGGCGTAGCCGTGGCGCAACGCGTCGGCGAGTTCGCTTTCGATTTCCGCGGGGTTCGCCATCACGTTCCAGTTCGACTCTTCATCGTCCTCGATGTCGACGCCGATGACCTGTGTGCCGGAGAACCGGATCGTGACGTGTCCGCCGCCGCTGGTGCCGGCGACCGGAGCGGGCGTCGCGTTCCGCTCCACGGCCGACTGCTCGCCATTCGCCCGATCCACCAGATACCGCAGCCTTTTCCCGACACTGAGATCAGGGGCGAACTCGGCAGGCGGCCGATCAGTGGCCGGGCTTTCCGGGAAGGTCCCCGCCGCGTGCACCGCGCCCACGATCCGTTCCGCGTCCGCGGCCAGCGCTTTTCCACCGGCCGCGTCGATCGCCGCGAGCACTGCCGCGCCGAGATCGTTCCGGTGCATCTTTCGGCGCCAGTCCTTGGCCAGCCGAACCTCGGTCACCATTCCACTCTGGTCGACCACGGCACGCACCGCACCGGTCTCGTCCTCGCCTTCGAAAGAGGCGGAGGCCGGGGCCTCGTCGAGAATCCTGGCAATTGTTCCGGCCCGCGCCCCGATTTGGCGAAGCTTCGCCAGCCCCAGGGGATCCTCCGGCATTTCCCCAACTCCCCTCACCCGTGTATCGCCCGGCAGGTGGGACGGTAGTGCCGCTCGCAGGATCGCGTTGTCGTCCGAACAACCCTCATTGCGACGATTCCGATCGGCGCCGACCGTCCAAAGGGGGACGCGGAGCTGTTACGCACCGTCCGGGCCGCCGGGAGTTGGCTCCGGCCAGACGACTCGCGCGGAGACCTGGTCTCGTCCGAAGCGGCGCGCGAGGATCTCCGGCCCGGCCGCGCCGAGGAGGATGGTGCCGTCCACGCCGATGACGTCCACGTGGTCGGCGTGGGCCAGCCCCCAGGCCGCGACGCGGGCGTCCACCCGGTCGCCGTACTCCTGCACCACCGCGAACAGCCGGGGCGCGTGGTCGGTCACCATCCCCGCCGTCAGTTCCGCGAACTCCTCCGCGCCGCACAGCGGCCCCGTCGTGACCCGTCCCCGCTGCGCTGGCTCATCGGTGTCGAGCTGGGTCGCTACCGCGAGGCGACCGGCATGTCGTTGTCCGAGGTCGCCGAGCGGGCCGGCATGTCCCGGGCCAAGGTCGGCCATCTGGAGACCGGCTTCCAGCAGCAGGACCCGGACGACATCGCGACCCTGCTCGCGCTCTACGACGTGGAGGCGCGGGGCGTCGACCGGCTCACCGCGCTGACCACCTGCGCCGACCGGACCACGTGGTGGGCACCGTGGGCCCACGTCCTGCCGGACTGGCTCAAGACCTTCGTAGGCCTGGAGGGCCTGGCGGAGGCCGAGTTCATCTTCGAACCGATGATCGTGCCCGGCCTCCTACAGACGGCGGAGTACGCCACCGCGATCACCGCCGAGACCCCGCGCGTCCGACCCGACCACGGCGAGCGAGTGGTCAACTTCCGACTGGCCCGAGCCAACCGCCTGACAGACAAGGACCAGCCGCTGAACCTGCATGCGGTGATCGGCGAGGCCGCACTCCGCCTCGCCGTCGGCACGCCCGATATGCGCCGCGCCCAGCTGGAGCACCTCATCAAGATGGCAGCACTGCCGAACGTCACGATCCAAGTCGTCCGTCCGGAGGACGGCTTCCATACGGCGATGAGTGGTCGGTTCTTCATGCTGGAGTTCGAGCAGGCGCGGCCGATCGTGTTCTCCGAACTGCACGACGGCGGGGTCTATCTGCAGGATCAGGAGCAGGTCCGCTCCTATAAACTGTCCGCAGAGAATCTGCAGCGCGTCGCGCTCGGCCCCGAGAAGTCCGTCGCGCTGCTACGGACCATGATCGAGTAGCCACGGAGGCGCGCCATGGCGATCCCATTCCCCACCGGTCTCGCCTGGCGCAAGAGCAGCCTCAGCTCCGACAACGGTGCGTGCGTGGAAGTGGCCGATCTGCCGGCCGACCTGGTCGCGGTTCGGGACAGCAAACGGCCCGGTGGCGGGCAGCTGGTCGTCTCCCGTCGTGCTCTCCTGGCGGTCGTGGGTCGCTAGCACGTGGCATGACCCTCGTCACCGCGTCTCACGATGCGGATGCCGGTGGACCACCTCGTGGACGCGTGGCACGCTGGGGTCCATGTCCGCTGTTACCGAACTGCGCCTCGTGACGCGTCGTCACGTGGACTTCGTTCGCGTTTCCAGCGCGATCTGCCGGCGGTAACCCGCCGCCGCTATTTGTGATGCCAGCCGGCGCTCGGGTGCGCCGGCCAGTTCCCGTTCCCAGGGCTGCCCCCGGCGCGCACGAGCGCCCCGGATCCCGGAGGTCGGACGGGTGTCAACTCCCACCACACCCAAGCGAGCGCACGCACGCCGCGGTGAGGGCCAGTGGGCGCTCGGATACCGCGAGCCGCTCAACCCCAACGAGCGCAGCAAGAAGGACGACAACCCCCTCAACGTCCGCGACCGGATCGAGAACATCTACGCGCACACCGGGTTCGCCGGCATCGACCCTGGCGACCTGCGCGGCCGGTTCCGCTGGTTCGGCCTTTACACCCAGCGCAAGCCCGGCATCGACGGCGGCCGCACGGCCACGCTCGAGCCGGAGGAGCTGGACGACGAGTTCTTCATGCTCCGCATCCGCATCGACGGCGGCGCGGTCACCACCGAGCAGCTGCGGGTCATCGGCGAGATCTCCGAGACCTACGCGCGCGACTCGGCGGACATCACCGACCGCCAGAACATCCAGTACCACTGGATCCGCGTCGAGGACATGCCCGCGATCTGGGCGAAGCTCGAAGGCGCCGGTATGACCACCATGGAGGCGTGCGGCGACAGCCCGCGCGTCATCCTCGGCTCCCCCGTCGCCGGCATCGCCGAGGACGAGGTGCTCGACGCCACCCCGGCGATCGAGGAGATCAAGCGCCGCTACGTCGGCGAGAAGGCGTTCTCGAACCTGCCGCGCAAGTTCAAGTCCGCGATCTCCGGCCTGCCGGACGTGGCGCACGAGGTGCACGACATCGCGTTCGTCGGTGTCGACCACCCCGAGCACGGGCCCGGCTTCGACCTGTGGGTCGGTGGCGGCCTGTCCACGAACCCGATGATCGGGCAGCGACTCGGCGCGTGGGTGCCCCTCGACGAGGTGCCGGACGTGTGGGCCGGCGTGATCAGCGTCTTCCGCGACTACGGCTACCGCCGCCTGCGGCACCGCGCGCGCATCAAGTTCCTGGTGAAGGACTGGGGCGTCGCGAAGTTCCGCGAGGTGCTGGAGACCGAGTACCTGAAACGTCAGCTCGTCGACGGCCCCGCGCCGCAGGTGCCGGACCTGCCGCGCGACCACATCGGCGTGCACCAGCAGAAGGACGGCAACTTCTACGTCGGCGCCGCGCCGGTCGCCGGGCGGGTGTCGGGCACCACGCTCATCGCGGTCGCGAAGGCGGCGGAGGCCGCCGGCTCGGCCCGGGTGCGGTTCACCCCGCAGCAGAAGCTGATCGTGCTCGACGTCGCGCAGTCCGAAGTGGACGGTCTGCGCACCGCGCTCGCCGGGCTGGGCCTGCAGACCGACCCGTCGCCGTGGCGGCGCGGCGTGATGGCGTGCACCGGCATCGAGTTCTGCAAGCTCGCGATCGTCGACACCAAGGCCCGCGCCGCGAGCCTGGTCGCCACGCTGGAGGACCGGCTCAAGGACATCACCGGCGAGGTCACCGCCCCGATCAGCGTGCACATCAACGGCTGCCCCAACTCGTGCGCCCGCATCCAGACCGCGGACATCGGGCTGAAGGGCCAGATCGTCACCGACGCCGAGGGCCGGCAGGTCGAGGGCTTCCAGGTGCACCTCGGCGGCGGGCTCGGCCTCGACGCCGGGTTCGGCAGGAAGCTGCGTGGCCACAAGGTCACCGGCGAGGAGCTGCCCGAGTACGTCGAGCGGGTGGTGCGCAACTACGTCGCCGACCGCGAGCAGGGCGAGCGGTTCGCGCAGTGGGTGGCGCGTGCGGACGAGGGTGATCTCAAGTGACCGAGCGCGCGACGCCCTTCTACTGCCCCTACTGCGGCGACGAAGACCTGCGCCCGCAGGAGGAGCCGCACGCCGCATGGCTGTGCACCGGCTGCCGACGGGTGTTCACCGTGAAGTTCCTCGGCCTGAACCTCGCGCACGAGACAGTGGAGGCGACCAGATGACCACCGCGACCACGGATCTCAAGCGGCTCGCGGAGTCGGCGGCCGCCGACCTTGCCGACGCGACGGCCGCCGAAGCGTTGGAGTGGACGGCGAAGACGTTCGGCGACAAGTTCATCGTCGCGTCGAACATGCAGGACGCCGTCCTGATCGACCTCGCCGTCCGCGCCAAGCCCGAGATCGACGTGCTGTTCCTGGAGACCGGCTACCACTTCGCCGAGACCATCGGCACCCGCGACGCGGTCGCGCTGACCTACCCGGAGATCCGGATCGTCAACGCGGCCGCCGAGCAGTCGGTCGCCGACCAGGAGGCCGAGTTCGGGCTGCTCAACAAGACCGACCCGACCCGGTGCTGCTTCCTGCGCAAGGTGGTGCCGCTGCAGAAGACCCTCGCGAAGTACGACGCGTGGGTGACCGGGGTGCGCCGCGTCGACGCGCCGACCCGCGCGAACACGCCGATCGTGCAGTGGGACGACCGCAACGGGCTCGTGAAGATCAACCCGATCGCGCCGTGGCGCGACGAGGAGTTCAACGCCTACATCGCCGCCAACGGCATCCTCGAGAACCCGCTGGTCGGCGAGGGTTACCTGTCGATCGGGTGCGCGCCGTGCACCGCGAAGCCGGCGCCGGGCGCCGATCCCCGCAGCGGCCGCTGGGCGGGCCAGTCGAAGACCGAGTGCGGGCTGCACGGATGAGCGAGCTCGCGAGCGAGACATTGACACCGCCGGCCATCGATACTCTCGATGCGTTGGGGCGCCTGGAGTCCGAGGCGATCCACATCATGCGCGAGGTCGCCGGCGAGTTCGACCGGCCGGTGATCCTCTTCTCCGGCGGCAAGGACTCCACGCTGCTGCTGCACCTGGCGGTCAAGGCGTTCTGGCCTGCGCCGGTGCCGTTCCCGCTGCTGCACGTGGACACCGGACACAACTTCGACGAGGTCATCGCCTTCCGCGACCGGGTCGTCGAGCGCTACGGGCTGCGGCTGGTGGTCGCGCACGTGCAGGACTGGCTCGACGACGGGCGCCTGTCCGAGCGGCCGGACGGCACCCGCAACCCGCTGCAGACCGTGCCGCTGCTGGACTCCATCACCGAGCACAAGTTCGACGCGGTGTTCGGCGGCGGCCGCCGCGACGAGGAGCGGGCCCGCGCCAAGGAGCGGATCTTCAGCCTGCGCAACGCGTTCGGCCAGTGGGAGCCGCGCCGGCAGCGCCCGGAGCTGTGGAACCTGTACAACGGCCGGCACCGGCCGGGCGAGCACGTCCGGGTGTTCCCCCTGTCGAACTGGACCGAGCTGGACGTGTGGCGCTACATCCAGCGGGAGGCCATTGAGCTGCCGTCGATCTACTACGCGCACGAGCGGGACGTGTACTCCCGCGACGGCATGTGGCTCGCCGAGGGCCCGTGGGGCGGCCCCCGCAGCACCGAAACGCTGGTGCGCAAGACGATCCGCTACCGCACGGTCGGCGACGGCTCGTGCACCGGCGCCGTCGAGTCGACCGCGACGACGCTGGACGAGGTGATCGCCGAGGTGGCCGCGAGCCGGCTCACCGAGCGGGGCGCGACCCGCGCCGACGACCGCCTTTCCGAGGCGGCCATGGAAGATCGCAAACGAGAAGGATACTTCTGACATGAGCGAGCTTGCGAGCGAATCATGGACGCAGCGGCCGCTCGGAGCCTGCGAGGAGCGGCCATGAGCGATCTCCTGCGGCTCGCGACCGCGGGCAGCGTCGACGACGGTAAGTCCACGCTCGTCGGCCGTCTGCTCTACGACACGAAGTCGGTGCTGGCCGACACCCTGGAGGCCGTGCACCGCGCGAGTGTCGACAAAGGACTGTCCACACCGGACCTCTCGCTGCTGGTCGACGGTCTGCGCTCGGAGCGCGAGCAGGGCATCACGATCGACGTCGCGTACCGCTACTTCGCAACGGACAAGCGGAGTTTCGTCCTCGCCGACACCCCGGGGCACGTGCAGTACACCCGCAACACGGTCACCGGCGCGTCCACCGCGCAGCTCGCCGTGCTGCTGGTCGACGCGCGCAAGGGCGTGCTGGAGCAGACCCGCAGGCACGCGGCGGTCCTCGCGCTGTTGGGCGTGCCACGCCTCGTGCTCGCCGTCAACAAGATCGACCTGGTGAGCTACGACCACGGCACGTTCGAGGTCATCGCGAAGGAGTTCGCGAGCCACGCGGCCACGCTCGGCTACCCGACAGGCGCGGTGCTCGCGATCCCGCTTTCCGCGCTGCGCGGCGACAACGTGGTGGAGCGGTCGGCGAACACGCCCTGGTACGCGGGGCCGACGCTGCTCGACCACCTCGAGCACGTCCCCGTGGACCCGGACCCGCACGGCGAGCCGCTCCGGTTCCCCGTCCAGTACGTGATCCGGCCGCGCACGCCAGAGCACCCGGACTACCGCGGCTACGCGGGCCAGGTCGCCGCCGGCACCGTGCGGCCCGGCGACGAGGTCGTCGTGCTGCCGGCCGGGGTGCGCACGACCGTCGAACGGGTCGACACGCCGGACGGCGAGCTGTCCGAGGCGACCGCGGGCCGTTCTGTGACGCTGCTACTGGCCGACGACATCGACATCTCGCGCGGCGACGTCATCGCGGCCGCCGCCAACCCGCCGAGGGTCACCGACGAGCTGTCCGCGACCCTCGCGTGGCTCGCGGACAAGCCGTTGCGGCCCAACCAGAAGGTGCTCGTGAAGTCCGGCGCGCGGACCGTGCCGGCCTTGGTCACCGAGCTGCGCACCCGCTTCGACGAGCAGCGACTGTCCACAACGGACAGTCCGGAGACGTTGTCACTCAACGAGATCGGCCAGGTCCGGATTCGCACGGCGGAACCGGTGCCGGTCGACGACTACACCACGCACGGCCGGACCGGCGCCTTCCTGGTGATCGACCCGGCCGACGGCACGACGCTCGCCGCGGGACTTGTCGGGGCCCCGCTTCCCCTACTGGACCAGAACTAGAAAGGCCCACAGTGCGAACCCGAACCCGCTTACTCACCGCCACGGTCGCCGCGCTCTCGCTGCTGGCCGCGGCGTGTTCCAGGGCGGACAGCGGCGCAGGCGAGTCCGACACGGCGGCGCAGGACAAGGGCCCTGCCGCCGAGCTGCGGCTGGGCTACTTCCCGAACGTCACGCACGCGCCCGCGCTGATCGGGCTCGACAAGGGCCTGTTCGAGAAGGAGCTCGGCGACACGAAGCTGACCAGGCAGGAGTTCAACGCCGGCCCGACCGAGGTGTCGGCGTTGCTCGGCGGCTCGCTGGACATCGGGTTCATCGGGTCGGGTCCCGCGATCAACGCCTACGCGAAGTCCAACGGCGAGGCGGTGCGCCTGATCTCCGGCGTCACGTCCGGCGGCGCGCAGCTGGTGGTGGCGCCGGACATCACCAAGCCGGAAGACCTGATCGGCAAGACCGTGGCCACCCCGCAGCTCGGCAACACCCAGGACGTGTCGCTGAAGAAGTGGCTGGCGGAGAAGAAACTCACCGACAAGGTCGACGTGACCAACCTGGAGAACGCGCAGACGCTCGACGCGTTCCGGGGCGGTCAGGTGCAGGCCGCGTGGCTGCCGGAGCCGTGGTCGTCGCGGCTGGTGCTGGACGCGGGCGCGAAGGTCCTGCTGGACGAGAAGGATCTGTGGCCGGACGGCAGGTTCCCGACCACCGTGCTCATCGTGCGCACGCAGTTCCTCGAGGAGCACCCGCAGACCGTGCGCGCGTTCCTGCGCGGGCTCATCAAGTCGATCGACTACGCGAACACGAACGAGGCCGACGCGCAGGCCGCGGTGAACAAGCAGCTCGAGGAGCTGACCGGCAAGGCGCTGTCCCCCGAGGTGACCGAGCGGGCGTGGTCGAACATCACGCTGACGTTCGACCCGATCGCGGGTGAGTTCCCGCAGCTCGCGAAGGACCAGGTCACCGCTGGCATCGCCGAGAAGGCGCCGGACGTGGCCGGGTACGCCGACCTCACCGAGCTGAACGCGGCGCTGAAGGAAGCCGGCGAGCCCGAGGTGGACGCGGGCGGGCTGGACAAGAAGTGACCTCTTTCCCCGGCAGAGAAGGCAGGCTGACATGACCGCGACGCTCGAGCCAGGTGTCACGCGCACCGGCAGTGATCACGCCGTGCGCCTGTCGGGAGTGGGCAAGACGTTCGGGCAGGGCCGCCGCGCGGTCACCGCGCTCGACGGGGTCGACCTCGACGTCGCGCCCGGCGAGTTCGTGTGCCTGCTCGGCGCGTCCGGCTGCGGCAAGACGACCGTGCTCAACCTGGTGGCCGGCCTCGACGCGCCGAGCGCGGGGAAGATCGAGCTGAACACCACGCGACCGGCGGTGATGTTCCAGGAGGCCGCGCTGATGCCGTGGCTGACGGCGAGCCGCAACGTCGAGCTGCCGCTGCGGCTCGCCGGCCTGCGGCGTGCCGACCGCAGGGCCCGCGCCGGCGAGCTGCTTGAGCTGGTGCGGCTCGGCGGGGCCGGCGACAAGCGGCCGCACGAGCTGTCCGGCGGCATGCGCCAGCGGGTCGCGCTGGCGCGGGCGCTGGCGTCCGCCCTGCTTGGCTCGGCGACGCTCCCGACGGAGTCGGGGACCGCGGCCGGTCGCGCTGGGGCGGAGACACCGCACGGGGACACAAACTCGTTGCTGCTCATGGACGAGCCGTTCTCCGCGCTCGACGCGATCACCCGGGACATCCTGCAGGGTGAGCTGGTGCGGATCTGGCACGCGACGCGGACCGCGGTGCTGTTCGTCACGCACGACGTGCGCGAGGCGGTGCGGCTCGGCGAGCGGGTGGTGCTGCTGTCGTCGCGGCCGGGCCGGGTCGTGCAGGAGTGGCACGTCGGCGACCTGGCCGCGGCCGCGCAGGCCACGGCCGTCGCCGAGATCAACGCACGACTGCATGAGGTGATCAGCACCCATGCGACCTGCTGAGGGCGCGGTCGTCTCCGACTCCGACACCTCGGCCGTCGGCGCCGGGCTCGACGCGCTCGACACCCCGACCGGCGACGCCACGGCGGACACCCGGGGCCTGGCCCGGCGGGTGCTGGGCAAGGTGGCGCCGCCGATCGTCGCGCTGGCCGCGATCGTCGCGGTGTGGCAGGTGTTGTGGGCGGCCGCGTTCTGGCCGGAGTACCAGCTGCCGGCGCCGGCGGCCGTGTGGGCGCAGATCTGGGAGCGGGTGCCGAACGGGGAGATCCTCGGGTTCCTGTGGACGTCGGTGCACCGGGCCGTGATCGGGTTCGTGGTCGCGGTCGCCGTCGCCATCCCGCTCGGGCTGCTGATCGCGAACTTCAGCCTGGTGCGCAGGGGGATCGGGCCGCTCGTGTCGGGGCTGCAGAGCCTGCCGTCCGTCGCGTGGGTGCCGGCCGCGGTGCTGTGGTTCGGGCTGACCAACGGGTCGATCTACTTCGTGGTGCTGCTCGGCGCCGTCCCGTCGATCGCGAACGGGCTCGTGTCCGGTGTGGACCAGATCCCGCCGATACTGCCGCGCGTCGGGAAGGTGTTGGGGGCCGGCCGGTTGGCGTCTGCCCGGCACATCCTGCTGCCCGCCGCGCTGCCCGGTTTCCTCGGCGGTCTCAAGCAGGGCTGGGCGTTCTCGTGGCGGTCGCTGATGGCCGCCGAGCTGATCGCGACCTCGCCGCAGCTCGGTGTCGGGCTCGGGCAGTTCCTGCACAACGGGATGTCGTTGTCGGAGATGTCGATGGTGCTCGCCGCGATCATCCTGATCCTGTTCGTCGGCATCGGCATCGAGCTGCTGGTGTTCCGGCCGCTGGAGCGTGCCGTCCTGCGGGCGCGCGGCCTGACGGGCGCGCTCTGATGGCCCCGCCCCTGGTCGCCGTCGCGCACGGCAGTCGTGATCCCCGGTCCGCGGCAGCTGTCATGTCGCTGCTGGCGGTCGTGCGTGCGCAGCGACCGGGGCTGGACGTGCGGGCGGCGTTCCTCGACCTGTCCGCGCCCCGGCTGCCGGACGTGTTGGCCGCACTGCACGACGAGGGGCATCAGAACGTCGTGATCGTGCCGCTGCTGCTGGGTTCGGCGTTCCACGCGCGGGTCGACCTGCCGGCGATGGTGTCCGAGGCGCACGCCAGGCTGCCTCGGCTGTCCGCGTCGGTGTCCGACGTGCTCGGGCCAGACGACCGGCTGTCCGACGCGGCGCTGAGCCGTCTCGTCGCCACCGGGGCGTCGCTGGAGGACCGCGGGCTCGGGATCGTGCTGGCCGGCGCGGGCTCCTCGCACGCGCCGGCCAACGCGGCGGTGTCGGCGGTCGCGGCGTCGTGGGCCCGCCGGTTCCGGGTCGCCGGCGTGCGGGCGGCGTTCGCGTCGAGCGCGTCCCCCGACGTGCCGGCCGCCGTGGCCGCCCTGCGGGCGCGGGGCGCGCGCCGGATCGCGGTGGCGTCGTGGTTCCTCGCGCCCGGCCGGCTGCCGGACCGGGTCGCCGCGGTGGCCGGCCCGGACGCGGTGGTGGCCGAGCCGCTCGGGCCGGCGCCGGAGGTGGCGTCGCTGGTGCTGGACCGGTACGCGGAGGCGGCGACGGTCACGGTGGGCGTTCGCTACGCCTGAGTGCTGGACCATTCGGCCGCCGCACCTTCTGAACCCGCACCTACCTGGCGTTACTCCGCTCAGTCACGCCCGTTCGACCATTCGGCCGTTCGTGGGAATGCAACCGAACATGCACTAGCGGTAACCGTGAACCCTTGACGTGGTCCCTACTCGGCAGTAGACAAAGAGTGTCGCGACATCACCGGTGCCGGAAACCTCTTTCCCTGCAACGTTTCCCGAGGTGAGGACAATGAAGTTCGCCCTGTTGAAGGCTAGTACCGCCGTACTGGCCGCGGCCGCGTTGGCCGTCGTGGGCACCCCGGTCGCGTCGGCCGCCACCGACATCACGTACGACTGCGAGGCCGACACCCCGCTGGGCCCGGAGAACCTGACGCTCAACCAGGTCGTCGACGCGACCGCGCCGGCGACCGCCGCACCCGGCGGCGCCCTCGACGTGGTCGTCGACCCGGCGCCCAACCAGGTGCCGAGTGAGGCGGCCGGCTACACGGTGAAGAACGTGCACACGTTCACGCTGAAGGTGCCGGTGCCGACCAACGCGACGCTGACCGGCGTCGACCTGACCGGCGGTTCGGGCCTCGGCTCCACGCCGACGTGGTCGGTGTCCGGCGGCATCGTGACCGTCAAGTTCGCCGGCCCCATCGCCGGCGGCTCGACGTTCGAGCTGCCAACCATCACCGCGCACCTGACGGCGGGGGCCTCAGGTTCGATCGACGCATCCCTGTACGGCACGAGCTACGACGACCCCGGCCTGACCTTCACCGCGGTCGTGTCGACGTTCCTGGGCGACATCTCCGCCCCGACCTCGTGCTTCCCCAACCCGAACCCGGTGCTCACCTCAACGGCGATCGGCTGAGCAAGCCTGTCCGGGCGTGATGAGGCGTTCCCCCGCAACGGCGCGGGGGAACGCCTTGTCCGGGCCGACGCGAGACCGTTCACCGCGCTGAGCGGCCCGATGATGGCGCGGGCCGAGGCGTGGGTCTACGTGTGGGGCGCGCCGGGCGAGTACACCTACGTACCCATCCGCTACGACCCGGCTGGCTAGTCTCTTGACCATGGCTGACGAGCTGGTGCACTACACCGTCGACAACGGGGTCGCGACGATCACCCTGGACTCGCCGCACAACCGCAACGCCCTGTCCGCCCAGCTGCGGCGCGAGCTGCGCGACCATCTGGCCACCGCGGCCGGGGACGACGCGGTCCGGGTCATCGTGCTCGATCACACCGGGCCCGTGTTCTGCGCCGGGATGGATCTCAAGGAGGCCGGCAGCCCGGACTCCAGCACGGCCGGCGTGAACGAGTTCCCCGAGATCCTGACGCGGATCTGGACCAGCGCGAAGCCCGTCGTCGCGCGGTTGGCCGGGCCGGCGCGTGCCGGGGGTGTCGGGATCGTCGCGGCTGCGGACATCGCGGTCGCCGTCGACTCGGCGACCTTCGCGTTCACCGAGGTGCGCCTCGGCCTCGTGCCCGCGGTGATCTCCGTGACCGTGCTGCCGAGGCTGCTCCCCCGCGCCGCGCACGAGCTGTTCCTCACCGGCGAGAAGTTCGACGCGAGCCGCGCCGTCGCGATCGGCCTGCTCAACGCCGCGGTGCCGGCCGACCAGCTGGACGCCGAGGTCGCGCGCTACACCGGCATGCTCGCGCTCGGCGGCCCGACGGCGCTCGCCGCCACCAAGGACATGCTCCGCCGCGCCCGTGCCGCGGACCTCGCCGACGACTTCGCTGACATGCTCGAACTCTCCGCCGGGTTCTTCGCCGCGACAGAAGGCCAGGAGGGCATCCGCGCGTTCGCCGAGAAGCGCCCGCCGAACTGGGTGCCTAACGGGTGACGTCCACCCGCACGAACGACTCGTAGTGGTCGCCGGTGTAGTACACCTCGTCCTCGGCTCCGGTGACGAGCCTGCGCTCGCCCCGGTCGCGGCTGCCCCGCGTCGTGACCGTGTACTCGTGGTAGTAATCGGGATCCTCGGCGGGCAGCAGCTTCTCCCGGTTCCGGAACACCGAGCCGTCGTCGTCCGGGTACGGGAACGGCCCGCCCCCCTCGATCAGCCGCCACGTGTCCGCGGCCTCGGCGGGCAGCTCGGACAGCGGGCGCTCCGAGAGCCCTGACGGCGCCGGGTCGTCGCCCGCGATCCGGGACTGGACGAACCAGCCGGCGAGCACGAGCACGACAAGCCCGACCAGGGCGACGGTGATACGGCGTGATGACCCCACCGGGTCAGCCTAGGAAGTCACCTCGAGGTCGAGTCGACCAGATCCTCGCTGCGCTCTTCGGACTCGGCGGACGGCTCGACGCCGAGCGGCTCCTCCGCGCCCGGCGCGGGGCCGAACAGGGCCGACGCGTGGTCCACGATCCGGTCGATCGCCCAGGCCACGACCAGGCACAGCGGCGCGAGCAGCACGATCACGAGGGCGAACTGGAGCGGGAAGGCAAGGCCGAGCACCCACAGCTCGACGCCGTTCCACCACTCCGACACCATGCTTCGAGAGTAGACCTGCACCACTTCACTGGTCCGCCGGATCCCCGAACTGAGTAACTTGGTGGTCATGTTCGCCGTATACGCAGCAGAACCGAACCCGGAGAGTCCGCTCGACGCGTTGCGGGTGGGCGAGCGCCCCGATCCCGAGACGCCGGACGGCTGGGTGGCGGTGTCGGTGCGGGCCGCCAGCCTGAACATGCACGACCTGTGGACGCTGCGCGGGGTCGGCATCAAGGCCGAGCAGTTCCCGATGATCCTCGGCTGCGACGGCGCCGGCGTGCTGCCCGACGGCGCCGAGGTCGTCGTGCACGGTGTGATCGGCGACACGTCATTCGGCGACGAGACGTTCGACCCGAAGCGCAACCTGCTCACCGAGAAGCACCAGGGCAGCTTCGCGGACACGGTGATCGTGCCGGCGCGCAACGTGTTGCCGAAGCCGGCGAGCCTGTCGTTCGCGGAGGCGGCGTGCATGGGCACGGCGTGGCTGACCGCGTACCGGATGCTGTTCTCCAGGTCCGGGCTGCGGCCGGGCCAGACGATGCTGGTGCAGGGCGCCTCCGGCGGGGTGTCGACGGCGCTGATCGCGCTCGGCAAGGCGGCCGGCATGCGGGTGTGGGTCACCGGCCGGTCCGAGGAGAAGCGGGCCATCGCGTCCTCGCTCGGCGCGGACGAGACATTCCCCTCCGGCGCCCGGCTGCCCGAGCGCGTGGACGCCGTGTTCGAGACGGTCGGCAAGGCGACCTGGGGGCACTCGATGCGGTCGGTGCGGCCGGGTGGGACCATCGTGGTGTCCGGCTCGACCAGCGGCCCAGACGCCAACGCGGACCTGCAGCGGTTGTTCTTCATGCAGATTCGGGTGGTCGGCTCGATGATGGGCAATCGAGACGAGCTGGCCGACCTGCTGGCGTTCTGCTCGTTGCAGGGCATCCGGCCCACCATCGGCGCGGAGCTGCCGATGACCGACGCGAAGGACGGGTTCGAGCAGATGCTCGCAGGCGAGACCGCCGGCAAGATCGTCTTCACCCGATGAAGCGCACCTTCACCCTCGACGACGCCATCCAGGTCGCCCGGCGGGCGCACGAGGGTCAGCTGGACAAGTCCGGCCGGCCCTACATCGCGCACCCGCTGCGGGTGATGGGCGCGCTGCGTGGCGAGCACGAGCGGATGGCCGCGGTGCTGCACGACGTCGTCGAGGACACGACCGTGACGCTCGCCGACCTCACCGACGCGGGCTGCCCCGCCGAGGTGCTCGCGGCGGTGGCCGCGGTCAGCAAGCAGCCGGGTGAGGACCAGGGCGCCTACCTGGCGCGGGTGGCGGCGAACCCGATCGCGCTCGCGGTGAAGCGCGCGGACCTCGCGGACAACCTGTCGCCGGATCGGCTGTCCCGGCTCGACGCGGCGACGCGGGACCGGCTGCGCGCCAAGTACGAGTCAGCGCTGCGGCAGCTCGGCGACTAACGTCTTCGGCGCCACCACGCGGTAGGCGTCCTCGACGACCTCGGCGAGCTCGTCCCAGTCGACCGGCACGTCGAGGTAGACCCCGAGCCAGCCACGGTGCCCCACGTAGGGCGGCCGGAAGTAGCGCTTCCCATCGGCAAGCGTGACCATCGCCTCCTGCGCCCCCGGCGGCGCCGCGCACCAGAACCCGACGCGGTCGTCGTGGTGGCGGTTGGCGAACATCACGAACGTCCGCTTGCGCACGAACCAGGTCGGCTCGCCGTGGCTCAGCTTCTCGGTGGTCTCCGGTAACGCGAGACACAGCGCGCGCAGCCGATCCAGCGGTGTCATGAGGTGGCCAGCGTGCCGAGCAGGTCGCGCGGCGTCACCCGAACCGGGAACGGCCGCTCGACCTCGAGCACGTCGCCGTCCTTCACCTCGCTGACCTGCTGGTACCGGCCGTCGGCCAGCTCGAACACGGTGATCGACGGTTGTTGCGGGTCGACGACCCAGTAGCTCGCGACCCCCATGCGTTCGTACGCGGCCTTCTTGTTGTTCAGGTCGTTGATCACGCTGCTCGGCGACAGCACCTCGACGGCGAGCACGGGCGCCACCGGGAGGAGCTTCTCCGTCAGATCCTCGTCCCGTGCGACGAGGACGTCCGGCTGCAGCTCGGTCGACGTCGACGTGCGGACCGCGAACGGCGCCGCGAACACGTGCAGGTCGGCTGGACAGGCTGTGTCGAGCGCGACGGTCAGCTTCGTCACCATCTTCTGATGCCGAGCGCCAGGTGCCGGGCTCACGACCAGCATCCCGTCGATGAGCTCGTATCGGTTCCCGTCATCGGGCATGGCCTCCAGATCGTCCACCGTGAATGGGCGACCGTGTGGAATGCCAACCGAGTCTGTTGCGGTCATGACACTCATGGTGCCTCCCTTTCTTGTCGGGTCCAAGTGGAGCACGGAGGACCGACAAGATCAGGTTGTCGGGCGGCCGAGGAGCTCGGTCAGCACCACCCGCACCGGGAACGGCGTCGAGGTCTCGAACTCCTCCTCCGCGCACACCTCGGCCACCTTGCGGTAGCGGTCGGCCAGCTCGTAGACGACCAGGCTCGGGCGGACCGGGTCGAGCAGCCAGTAGCTCGGCACGCCCATCCGCTCGTAGGCGGCCTTCTTGTTGTTGAGGTCGTTGATGGCCGTACTGGGTTCGAGGATCTCGACGACCAGCAGCGGCGCGTCGAGCACCAGCTCGCCGTGGATGTCCTCGTCCCAGGCGACCTGCACGTCCGGGCGGAGCTCCGTGCGGTCGGCCGTCCGCACCACGAACGGCGGCCACAGCACGGCAAGCTCCTCTGGACAGGCGTCGTCGAGCAGCTCCGCCATGCGCACCAGGGCGCGCTGGTGTCGCCGGCCCGGCGTCGGGCTCACGATCAGGACGCCGTCGATCAGCTCGTAGACATTGCCGTCGTCCGGCATGAACTCGAGATCGTCCACCGTGAACGGCCGCCCCATGGGGCTCATGGTGCACTGGTCCCGTGCGTAACACCATCCTCAGCACGGCAGGGGCACTGATACTCGACGAGGCCGGCCGGGTGCTGCTCGTCGAGCCCAAGTTCGCCAGGGGTGTGCATGCCGCCTCGCGGTTCTCGTCGACCTACTCGTTCTCCATTTCGGAGTGAGCCTGTGATCGATGCCGACGTGCGGACGTTGTGGGACTTCAACCAGATGGGCCACGAGCCGCGCCGGGTTGACGTCGGGGTCGGGCTCGGTAGCCACGATCTCGGGGTTGCCGACCACGTCGTCGACCTGTTCGGGCGCGGGTTGTTTCCTCGGATCGTGTTCACCGGCGCCAACGCGCCGACGACGGTCAAAGGGTTTCCTCGAGGCGAGGCGATGCACTACCGGGAGCACGCGATCGCGCTTGGGGTACCCGAGGACGTGATCCTCATCGAGCCCAATGCCCGCCACACCGTCGAGAACATCGTGCTCACGAAGGAAACCCTTGCGCGGCACGGGATCTCACCCGCATCAGTGATGCTTGTCGCCAAGCCCTACCAGCAGCGGCGCGCGTACACGATCTGCCGCAAGCACTGGCCCGAGGTCGACGTGGTCTGTGCGTCGCTGCCGTTGTCGTTCGACGGCTACGTCGCTGCCATCGGTGACGTCGAACTGGTGATCACCATGGTCGTCGGGGACACGCAACGGCTGTGGGTCTACGCGGAGCGGGGCTGGGCGATCCAGCAGGCCATCCCCGACGCCGTCGAGGCCGCGTATCGGCGGCTCGTCGGCGCCGGGTACACCGCCCGTCTCCTGTGACGAGCTACTTCTTCTTCGTCTTGTCCGCTGAGTCGTCTGTGGACAGTGCGGCCACGAAGGCTTCCTGGGGGACCTCGACGCGGCCCACCATCTTCATGCGCTTCTTGCCTTCCTTCTGCTTCTCCAGCAGCTTGCGCTTACGCGTGATGTCGCCGCCGTAGCACTTCGCCAGCACGTCCTTGCGTATCGCGCGCACGGTCTCCCGCGCGATGACGCGCGCCCCGATCGCCGCCTGGATCGGGACCTCGAACTGCTGGCGCGGAATCAGCTCACGCAGCTTCGACGCCATCCTGGTGCCGTACGCGTACGCGGCCTCGCGGTGGCAGATCGCCGAGAAGGCGTCCACCGGCTCGCCCTGCAGGAGGATGTCGACCTTCACGAGGTCCGCCGCCTGCTCACCGGCGGGCTCGTAGTCCAGCGACGCGTAGCCACGGGTCCGGGACTTCAGCGTGTCGAAGAAGTCGAAGATGATCTCGCCGAGCGGCATGGTGTAGCGCAGCTCGACGCGGTCGCTCGACAGGTAGTCCATGCCGCCGAGCTGGCCCCGCCGCGACTGGCACAGCTCCATGATCGCGCCGATGTAGTCGCTCGGCGCGATGATCGACGTCTTGACCACCGGCTCGTACACGTCGGCGATCTTGCCTTCCGGCCAGTCCGACGGGTTGGTCACCGTCAGGTCGCCGCCGTCGTCGAGGACCACGCGGTAGACCACGTTCGGCGCCGTCGAGATCAGGTCCAGGCCGGCTTCGCGCTCCAGCCGCTCCCGGACGATCTCCAGGTGCAGCAGGCCGAGGAAGCCGCAGCGGAAGCCGAACCCGAGCGCGGCGGACGTCTCCGGCTCGTAGCTCAGCGCAGCGTCGTTGAGCCGCAGCTTGTCGAGCGCCTCGCGCAGGTCGGCGTAGTCGGAGCCGTCGACCGGGTACAGACCCGAGTAGACCATCGGCCTCGGCTCGCGGTAGCCGGCGAGCGCCTCGGTGGCGCCACGCTTCTCCGACGTCACCGTGTCGCCGACCTTGGACTGGCGCACGTCCTTCACGCCGGTGATCAGGTAGCCGACCTCGCCGACGCCGAGCCCGGTGCTCGGCTTGGGCTCCGGGGAGATGATGCCGACCTCGAGCAGCTCGTGGGTCGCGCCGGTGGACATCATCTTGATCCGCTGGCGCGGGGTGATCTTGCCGTCGACCACGCGGATGTAGGTGACGACGCCCCGGTAGGTGTCGTACACCGAGTCGAAGATCATCGCGCGGGGCGGTGCGTCGTCGGCGCCCACCGGCGCCGGCACCAGCCGGACGATCTCGTTGAGCAGCTCGCGGACGCCCATGCCGGTCTTCGCGGAGACCCGCATCACGTCGGTCGGCTCGCAGCCGACGATGTGGGCGATCTCGTCGGCGTACTTGTCCGGGTCCGCGGCCGGCAGGTCGATCTTGTTGAGGACCGGGATGATCGTGAGCTCGTTCTCCATCGCCAGGTACAGGTTCGCGAGCGTCTGCGCCTCGATCCCCTGCGCGGCGTCGACCAGCAGCACGGCGCCCTCGCACGCCTCGAGCGCGCGGGACACCTCGTAGGTGAAGTCCACGTGGCCCGGCGTGTCGATCATGTGCAGGACGTGGTCCTGCCCGCCGACCTGCCAGGGCAGCCGGACGTTCTGCGCCTTGATCGTGATGCCGCGCTCGCGCTCGATGTCCATGCGGTCGAGGTACTGCGCCCGCATCGCCCGCCCCTCGACGACGCCGGTGAGCTGCAGCATCCGGTCGGCAAGGGTCGACTTGCCGTGGTCGATGTGCGCGATGATGCAGAAGTTCCTGATGAGCTCAGGATTCGTGAAGGTCGTGTCGGCGAACGTAGTCACTCAGGTTCCTCGCGGTGTCATACGGGTACGACACATCGTCCCATGTGCCTCGGGGCCGCCACGTCGTCGTTCAGCGAACCACGTCCATCTGTACTGACATGGTAGAGGTGAGCAGGTCCCGGTCGATTCTGGACAAGGTGGACGACCGCGGCCCGCGTTCAGCGGGTCGCCGCGAAGTGGGCGACCGCGCCCGACCGCTCGAGCCGGTCGACGCGCAGGCCGGCGTCGGTGAGCCAGTGCTCGAGCGCCACCGCCGTGCCGCCGGGCCCGAACAGCCCCATCCGGCGGAACGCGCTGATCGCGAGATCCTGGCGCAGCCCGGCCCGCAGCACGATCGTGTCGCCGACGAACCGGCCGCCCGGCTTGAGGCAGCGGGCGATCTCGCGCACGGCGAGCGCCGGGTCGGGCAGGCAGTGCAGTCCGTTGAAGCTCACGCAGAGGTCGAACTCCTCGTCCGCGAACGGCAGCCGCTCGACGTCGGCCTCGGTCAACTCGACCGTGCGGCCGAGGCGGGCGGCCTGCCGGCGGGTCCGGTCGAGCATGAAGGACGAGATGTCCGCGGCCACGTACCGGAGGTCCTGGTCCGGGCGCACGCCGCGCAGGGCGAGCCCGCCACCGCACGGCACGTCGAGCAGGGCGGCGCCGGCCGGCAGGTCGCCGATGGCACGGATCGACTCGAACAGGAGCCGCGTGTCGGTGCCCCACACCAGCGCGCCGGCCGGTCGCGCCAGCCACTCCCGTTCGACGCCGAAGTCGTACACGGTGGCGGAGATACGGCTCGTGGACCAGGTCGCGCGCACGTCAGGCATGCGCTCAACGGTAGCGAGCCGTCGTGTCCGGGGTGTTCAACGACGGCGTGTGCGACTACCCGGCCGGACGTTTCCGCACTGCCCGGCCGGGTCCAGTCACACGCCGCAGTCCACGACGGACGCTACTTCCAGCCGAGGTCGGTCAGGTCGAGCAGCACCGTCGCGGTCTGCTTGTCACCCGACTGCGGCGCCACCACGAGCACCTCCTCGTTGGCCGCCACCGCCCCGATCTCGTCCTTGTCGGCCTTGACCTTCGTGTCGCCGTTCACGGCGTAGGACTTCGTGTAGCCGTCGGCGCTCTTCACGGTCACCGACGTGCCGCTCACCTCGGTCACGGCGCCCTTCTGCACCAGCACCGTCTGCGTGCCGCCGCCCTCCTTGGCGAGCACGATCTCGCTGTGCAGGATGTCGCCGAGGTCAGCGCCCGCGCCGAGGATCCCGTCGAGACCGCCCCACGCGCCGCCCCAGCCGCCGCGCCAGGGGCCCCAGCCTTCGTGGTCGCCGTCCTTGTCCGGCGCCGGCTCGGACGTCGGCTGCCCGGCGGCACGCACCGGGTCGTCGGAGGCCGCCGCGATCCCGATCGCGCCGACGCTCACCGCGCCCACGACCGCCACCGCGAGGCCGGCCCGCCACAGATACCGTCGATTCCTGCTCTCAGTCATGACTCCATGATCGGTGCGCGCCGACCGAATTACGTCGGACACGTGAGGGGACCTGCCCTACGCGCCATGGGGTAAAACCGACCGGGGCCGTACTCCTCGTGGGGTATCAGGCCAGGCGGGTCACGTCCACGGTCACCTCGATGGCCGTCGCCGCACCACCGGAGTAGGTGCCCTTCAGCGGCGACACGTCCGCGTAGTCCCGCCCGATCGCCACCCAGATGTGCCGGGGCCCGATCTCGACGTCGTTGGTCGGGTCGAAGCCCCACCAGCCGCCGGTCCACGCCTCGATCCACGCGTGGCTCTCGCCGCTGACGGTCTCGCCGATGGCGGCGTTCGGCTTTGTGTGCAGGTACCCCGACACGTACCGGGCCGGGATGCCGATCGAGCGCAGGAGCGCGAGCGTCAGATGCGCGTAGTCCTGGCAGACGCCCTCCCGCGCGTGCCACGCGTCGACCGCGGAGGAGTGCACGCCGGTGGTGCCGCGCTGGTAGGTCAGTTTGTCGTGCACCCACTCCGACACCGCGAGCACCGCCTCCACCGGCGGCCGGCCCTTGCGCAGCTCCCGCGCCAGCGACACCAGCTCACGGTCGCGCGGCACGTACTTGGTCCACTCCAGGTACTCCGCGTACCGGTCGTAGACGTCCCGCGAGCGCAGCTCCGCCCAGCTCACCCCGTTGACCGGGGTCGCGCCGTCGCCGGTCTCCACGACCGAGGACGACACGATCTTCAGCTCGGTGTGCGGCGCGTGCAGGTCGAACGAGGTGACCTCGGTGCCCCAGTAGTCGGTGTAGCGGTAGGACCGCGTCGCCGGTGTGGTCTCGAGCCTGCTGACCACGAGGTTCTGCTTGCGGTCGCTGCGCGGCGTGAGGCGGGCCTCGTTGTAGGACTGCGTCACCGGCGCCTTGTAGCGGTAACCGGTGGTGTGCACGACCCGGACTCTCCAGTTCACAGTGAGACCCCCGCGTTAGTCCACGCAACCCACGGTACCGAGTGGAAGTATTGCAGCGCAACGGCTTCGCCGACGTCACGAACCGTCTTCTGCAGCGACTGCAGCCGGTCGGTCAGGTCGTCGAGCAACTCCTCCGGCCGCAGGAACTCCAGGTCGCTGCGGGCCTTGCCGAGCAGCCGCGACGCCTCCGCCTTCGCACCGACCCTTGTGGTCGGGCGCAGGTCGAGGTGCTCGAGGCACGACTCGGCCTGCCGCAGCGCGTGGAACACCGAGCGCGGGAAGAGCCGGTCCAGCAACAGGAACTGCACCACCCGGCCGACGTCCAGCGCGCCGCGGTAGGTGCGCAGGTAGGTGTCGTGCGCGCCGGCCGACCGCAACACCGTGACCCAGCCCGGGGAGGACGGCTTGTCCCCGGCGCGCGACATCAGCAGGCGCACGATCATGTCGACGCGCTCGACGGAACGGCCGAGCACGAGGAACCGCCAGCCGTCGTCGCGGCTCATGGTCGAGTCGGCGAGCCCGGCGAACATCGCGGCCCGGTCCTCCACGAACGAGAAGAACTCGTGCGGGCCGAGGCGTTTCGCGGCGCGCTGACGTTCGGGCACCGCGTTCCACGTGGCGTTGATGCACTCCCACAGCTCGGTCGACACCACCTCGCGCGCGACCCTGGTGTTCTCGCGCGCGCTGGACAGCGACGACACGATCGAGCCGGCGTGCTCCCCGGAGAACGCCACCAGGTCGGTCAGCGGCCGCACCCCAAGCTCGGCGCCCTTCGGCGGCGTGATGCCGAGGACGTTGAGCAACTGGCGGCTCGTCGCGTCCGGGTCGACCGTCGCGTCCTCGAGCAGGTGGTGCACCGACACGTCGAGGATCCGCGCGGTGTCGTCGGCCCGCTCGACGTAGCGGCCGATCCAGTACAGCGACTCGGCGTTACGCGCCAGCACGGTGCGCCTCCTGCTGCTGTTGTTGTTGCTGCTGCTGTTGCTGCTGTTGCTGGCCGATGGTCAGCTCGGGACCGCGTTCCGGGGCGAGCTCGCCCGGCAGCTGGGCCGGCGCACCGGCGAGGCCGCGGCCGCTCAGCTCGGAGTCCTCCGTCGACGACCGCGCGGCGAGCACCCAGGTGTCCTTGGAGCCGCCGCCCTGCGAGGAGTTCACGACCAGGCTGCCCTCCGGGAGCGCGACCCTGGTCAGCCCGCCGGGCAGCACGAACACCGAGGAGCCGTCGTTGACGGCGAATGGCCGCAGGTCGACGTGCCTCGGCTTGAGCCGGTGACCAACCTTGGTCGGCACGGTCGAGAGCTGCACCACCGGCTGCGCGATCCAGCCGCGCGGGTCGCTCTTGATCCGCCTGCGCAACGCGGTCAGCTCGCGGGCGCTCGCGTTGGGGCCGAACACGATGCCGTAGCCGCCGGAGCCCTCCACCGGCTTGACCACCAGCTCGTCGAGCCGGTCCAGCGTCTGCTGCTGCTCGTCGGGCAGCCAGCAGCGGAACGTGTCCACGTTGGGCAGCAGCGGGGCCTCGCCGAGGTAGTACTTCAGGATGTCCGGCAGGTACGTGTAGACGAGCTTGTCGTCCGCGACGCCGTTGCCGACGGCGTTCGCGATCACCACGTTGCCGGCGCGGGCCGCGTTGAGCACCCCGGCGACGCCGAGCACGGAGTCGGACCGGAAGTGGACCGGGTCGAGGTACTCGTCGTCGATGCGGCGGTAGATCACGTCGACCGCGCGCTCGCCCTGCGTGGTGCGCATGTAGACGCTGTTGTCGCGGCAGAACAGGTCCCGGCCCTCGACGAGCTCGACGCCCATCTGCCGCGCGAGCAGCGAGTGCTCGAAGTACGCCGAGTTGTGCACGCCGGGCGTCATCACCACGACGTTGGGGTCGGCGACGTTGGCCGCGGCGGCGGCCCGCAGCGCGCGCAGCAGGTGCACGGCGTAGTCGCCGACCGCGCGGACCCGGTGCTTCGCGAACAGGTCGGGGAACACGCGCGCCATCGTGCGGCGGTTCTCCATCACGTAGGACACCCCGGACGGGCTGCGCAGGTTGTCCTCGAGCACGCGGAACACGCCGTCCTCGTCCCGCACGACGTCGATGCCGGAGACGTGGATGCGCACGCCGTTGGGCGGCTGCAGCCGTGCGGCGTGCCGGTTGAAGTGCGCGCAGGAGGTGATCAGCCGCTTCGGCAGCACCCCGTCGCGGACGATCTGCTGGTCGCCGTAGATGTCGGCGAGGAACGCCTCCATCGCGCGGACCCGCTGCACGATGCCGCGTTCCAGCCGTGTCCACTCCGCCGCGGTGATCACGCGTGGGATCAGGTCGAGCGGGAACGGCCGTTCCTGGCCGGAGAGCGAGAACGTGATGCCCTGGTCGACGAGCGCGCGGTCGAGTGCCTCGGCGCGGGCGCCGAGCTCGGCGGGCACGGACGGCGCGAGCGACTCGTGGAGGCGGCGGTAGGCCTGGCGAACGGTCTCGTCGGCGGCGAACATCTCGTCGTAGGCGCCGGCGTACGGCCGCTTCGGGTCGAGGTAGCCGTCGAACAGCTCCCCGGCGCGGCCGGCTGGTGGCTTCCGCGCGCGGGTTGATCTCTCCATCTGCGCAAACTACTCAGCTGACGGCGATAGCCGCCACCCCCGCGAGCACGATGACCGACCCGGTCAGCCTGCGCGCGGGGTTGGGTTCGCCGAGCAGCAACCACGCCCCGAGGCTGGCGACGACGATCGACAGCTCCCTCGCGGGCGCGACGAGGCTGACCGGCGCCAGCCGCATGGCGAACAGCACGAGGACGTAGGCGAGCGGCGAGAGCACCGCGACGGCGAGGATCGGGGTCCGGTGGTCGCGCCAGAGCCGGCGGACCTCGGCGCGCCGGGTCATCGCGTAGGGAGCCAGCAGGACGGACTCGATGACCACCGACCCGGCCATGAGCACCAGCGGCGGGACCGCGAGCGTGGTGACGGCGTGCGCGTCCCAGAGCGTGTAGGTGGCGATGGTCGCGCCGGTCGCCAGCCCGTACCCGATGCCGCCGGTCCAGCCGCCGCCCGTCGCCGACCCGAGGCCGCCGATGACCAGCACGCCGCACACCACCGCGGCCGCCCCGGCGAGCGCGGCCGGCCCCGGCCGCTCGTGCAGGAACCAGACGGCCGCGACGACCGACAGCAGCGGCCCGGTGCCGCGGGCGAGCGGGTAGACGACGGACAGGTCGCCGACCCGGTAACCCCGCTGCAGCAGGACGAAGTAGCCGAGATGCACGACGCCGCTCACGCCGAAGGCGAGCCACCAGACGCCCGGCATCCCGTTCTGGAGCACGACCACCACCGCGACCGGCACCAGGAAGGCCGCGCCGCACACGGCGGCCAGCCACACGAACAGCGCGCCGCCGTGCGGCACCCGCTTGGCGAAGAGGTTCCATCCCGCGTGGGCCACCGCGGCGGTGAGGACGAGGACGATCGCGGCGGGGTGCACACGCGTCACCCTGCCAGCCGGCCACAATGCGTCATGGGATTTCTGCGCCGCAAGAGACAGCCGATCGCCGAGTTCTGGGCTTGGTGGGCCGAGTCTGGCGCGTCGGCGACGGCCGCCGCTCTTGCCGACCGCGAGCCGCGGCGGGTCGTCGGCGAGCTGAGCAGGCACGTGAAGACTGTGACGGCCGGCCTGGCCTGGGAGCTCGCCGCGGGCCGGACCAGCGAGCACACGTTGATCGTCACCGCCGACGGCGACCCCGACCTCCGTGCGGCCGCCCGACGCTGGCGGATGGCCGCGCCGGCCGCAGACGCGACCTGGGCGTACTCCGACTTTCGGCTGCCCGCGCCCAACCCGGCCGACATGGCGCTGGAGCTGGGCGGCCACCGCGTCGACGTGGCCGCCGTGGTCGCGGCCACCGAGGTCACCGAAACGGCGATCCACGTGCGACTGCACCACCCGTCCTTCACCGAGATGCCCGACGACGCCCGCACCCGGGCGGCGTACCTCCTGCTGGACGCGGCGCTCGGCGAGGCCGCCGTGGAGATGTGGATCGGTGAGATCGCCGTGGCCGAGGCTGCTCCGCCGGACGCCGTGCCCCTGGCCGCCCTGCCCGCCATGGTCGACGAACTGGCGGCGCGCAACACAACTGAGGACGGCGAGCCGAGCTGGGCCCTCCTGCACGGCGAGGGCGCGGACGGCGTGCCGGTGATGGCGAGTGTCCAGGTGCCGCTGTCCTCGGCGAGCGCCCCGCACCTGGACACGCACGTGGCCGTCGTCGTCCCGTTCACCGACCGCAACGAGGGCGGTTTCCCCGGCCCGGCGTCACTCCAGCCACTGCGCGACCTGGAGGACCACCTACGCGAGCGGCTCGGCGGCAGCGGCCGTGTGGTGGCACACGAAACCCGCGACGGACGGCGGGTGCTGCACGCGTACGTGGACGGCACCACCCCGGCGGCCGACCAGTTGCGCGTAGCCGTGCAAGGCTGGCAACAGGGCCACGTCGAGACCCACCCACAACCCGACCCGGGCTGGAAAGCGGTCGCCCACCTGCGCGTCTGACACCCGCGCGCGCTGTCTCCCCGCATCACCCATGACCTCATCCGTCTGCTAAAGTGATATCACTTTGCTAGATGAGTGCCTCTGAGGGGAAGCGCCATGAACACCACCGACGTCGTCATCGAGACCCCGACCATGCCCGAGCCGCACGTCCGCGAGAAGGCCGCCTTCGGCAGCTCCGGCCTCCCCGTGCTCGGCCTCGCGATCCTCGCCTACCTCGCTGCCGTAGCACTGGTCCTCATCGGCGTCTTCCGGCTGGCCGGCGGGGACGGCGACGGCCCGATGCCCGGCATCGTCCTCGTCGTGCTCGGGGCCCTGCTGTTCGTCGGCGCCAGCATCCTCACCGGCGGGCTGATCATGGTGGCGCCCGGCGAGGCCCGCGTGGTCCAGTTCCTCGGCCGCTACGTCGGCACGGTCCGCACCGACGGCCTGCGCTGGATCAACCCGTTCACGTTCCGGCGCAAGATCTCCACCCGGATCCGCAACCACGAGACCGCGGTGACGAAGGTCAACGACGCGGACGGCAACCCCATCGAGATCGCCGCGGTCGTGGTCTGGCGCATCACCGACACGGCCCGCGCGATGTTCGAGGTCGACGACTACGACGAGTTCGTCAACATCCAGGCGGAGACGGCCGTGCGGCACATCGCGACCAGCTACCCGTACGACGCGCACGGCGAGAACCAGCTGTCGTTGCGGGAGAACGCGTCCGAGATCACCGAGAAGCTGTCGCTGGAGATCGCCGCGCGGGTCGAGGCCGCTGGCGTCGAGGTGATCGAGTCACGTATCACGCACCTGGCCTACGCGCAGGAGATCGCGGGCGCGATGCTGCGCCGCCAGCAGGCCGGTGCGGTCGTCGCGGCGCGGCAGCGGATCGTCGAGGGCGCGGTCGGCATGGTACAGCTCGCACTGCAGGAGCTCGCCGAGCAGGATGTGGTCGAACTGGACGAGGAGCGGAAGGCGTCGATGGTCAGCAACCTGCTCGTCGTCCTGTGCTCCGACCGCGAGACGCAGCCCGTGGTCAACACCGGCTCGCTCTACCACTGAGTTCTCCGTGCCGGAGCGCAAGAAGGTCCTCCTCCGTCTGGACCCCGCGGTCCACGACGCCATCGCGCGGTGGGCGGGTGACGAGTTGCGCAGCACGAACGCGCAGATCGAGTTCCTGCTGCGCAGGGCGTTGTCGCAGGCAGGTCGCCTGCCGGACAACGCGGGCCGGCTGCCGAGGCGGGGGCGTCCCCCTAAGGAAGATCCCGGAAGCGAGGAGCCGGACGAAGCAGGCACCAGCACGCACTGAACGGTGCCGCCGGCTCACCGCTGATCAGCAGGATCACCGACCATCTCGGCTGCCCGTTGACCGAGGTCCCGAACGTCGCGCTCCACCTGCCGGCGTTCGAGCACGCGAACCTGCAGCGCGGCGTGGACGCGTACCTGGCGGCACACAGCCCGGACGCGACCTGGTTCGGCATCGCCGGCAACAGACACTTCAGCACAGTGATCGACATGCTGGCCGAGGCGGCGAACAACCGGAGATCGTGCTCGCCATCCAGGGCGCGCAGGAGGACCGCTGTCACCTGAAGCTGCTGGCCGCGGACCGGGCGACGACGAGACGCCGCACTTGCCGAGCTGTTCGATGAGCGGCAGGCGCTGACCAGGAGCATCCTGGGTGGCCGCTGACCGGGGCCGGTCACGCGCTGTTAAGCTACGTCGGTCGTGCCCGTGTGGCATTCCGCCCAGGAGGAAACCCGCGCTGCGGGGCCACCGAAATGCGGCACACGACTTCCGTGATCGACATCGAGGAGCAGTTCCACGTGGCAAACATCAAGTCGCAGATCAAGCGGATCAAGACGAACGAGAAGGCGCGCGTGCGCAACAAGTCCGTCAAGTCCTCGGTGAAGACCGCGATCCGCAAGTTCCGCGAGGCGGCCGACGCAGGCGACAAGGCGAAGGCGACGGAGCTGCTGCAGGACGCGAGCCGCAAGCTCGACAAGGCGGCCGGCAAGGGCGTGCTGCACGCCAACCAGGCGGCGAACAAGAAGTCCGCCATGGCGAAGCGCGCGAACGAGCTCTGACCTGAGCACAACTGAGGGCGCGTCGGCAACAGCCGGCGCGCCCTCAGTCATGTCCAGACCCGCCATCCACACCCGCGAAGTTATCCACAGGCAAGATCAACATCCCCACCCCCGTAACCCCCTACCGGTAGACTGGCAAGGCGGGACGCCCCCGGGATCGGGTGGGGGCTGCATCGCGCGCGGGGCTTTCGGTGACGTTGTCGGTGTGCGGGCTGTTGCATTCGCCGCGGGCCGCCCCCCGGAGTCGGGCGGTCGATCTCCCGGCGTGGATCAGGTTCTGCGTCGGGCCGCTGCCAGGCGGAGCACTGCTCGCTCCAGCGCATAGCCCGCGTCGACCGCGACGCCCTTCACGTCCGCGTTGACCTCGGCCACCACCTGCATCGCGACCACCAGCCCCGCAGGGTGCCAACCCCGCGACTGCGCCAGCGCCTTGCGCACCTTCCACGTCGGCATGCCGAG
>Ga0193742_1000179_pt1 | contig 46791 bp, 45 predicted proteins | sample L2c1metaG_FD_165511 | JGI IMG/M metagenome (GOLD analysis project Ga0193742, IMG submission 165511) | Soil microbial communities from a riparian zone of the East river system, Colorado, United States - L2c1 | ecosystem: Environmental > Terrestrial > Soil > Riparian zone | place: USA: East River... | reverse complement strand
AGGAGGAAGCGTTCCTGTGCCCGCACCCCGGCCTGACAGCGACACGGGATCGTAACGGTCTCCGCCAGCCCGTGCCACGCAGTCGGCGGAGTCTCGCTGGGAGACCCGTTGGGACGTGCGCTGACTGGTCCGCCTTGACTCGTGTTGCGGTGCTGCGCTGCCGGGAGCCTCGCTGTGGAGCTGGGGCTCGGCCGCCCAATGCCGGACTCGTGGGCCGTGACGAACGCCCGGATCGCTCGGCTCCTAATGGCCGTTGGTCGACCAGTGCCAAGGCTCGCTGGGGAGGTTGTACAGGCCGTACGACGACGCATGCCCGTCGAGCCACCGGAAGCAGGAGTTGCGCCGCGAGCTGATCGAGCCGCCGTTGCCGCAGTAGAAGTCGATGGCCAGGCCGGTCTCGTGCATCGAGTAGCCGGGCCGGGCCGTCGGCGGGGAGCAGGCGCCGGCCGGCATGTGCCAGACGGCGTAGTCGGACGAGCCGCAGTGCGACCGGCGCAGGGCGATCTGCTGCTGCGGGTTGCGCCAGCCCCAGCCGCACATGACCACGCCGTCGGCCGCGGCGGCGTCGAGCAGCCGGCGCAGCTCGTCCGCCACCGACCCTGCCACCGTGATCGACTTGCCGGCCGGGCAGCTCACCCTCGCCAACCCGCCGGGGACAGGAGCGATCGTGCCCGGGCCCACGGAAGCGCCCCCACCACCGCCGCCCGATCCGCCGCCACCACCACCGCCGCCCCTGCTCTGGTTGGCCGCCTGCTCGCGGGCAGCCCGGGCCGCGGCCTCCTCGGCCAGGCGTCGGGCCAGGGCGGCCTGCTCCTCGGCGATCTTGCGGGACAGCTCCTGGTCGATCTCCTCCAGCTGGGCCGACTCGGCGAGCTTGCGGTCGAGGGAGGCGGCGGCCTCGTCGGCGAAGGCCTGCTGCTGCGCCTGGGCCGCCTCGACCCGGGCCAGCGCATCCTCCGCCGCACCCCGCTTGCGCTCCGCCTCGGCCGCGACGGCCTCCTTGTTCTGCCGCTCGATCTCGACGTCCTCGTGCGCCGCGGTGAGCTGGTCGAGCACGTCGGCGTCGCTGTCGGCGTGGAGGTCGAGCAGCGCCTGCTTGACGGTGGCATCGGCGATCGAGCCGGCGTCGAACACGTCGAAGGCGCTCTCGGACGGCGGGCTCATGTAGGCGTCGACCACGAGCCGCTCCCGCGCCGCCTCCAGCTCGCCGATGCGCGCCTGGGCGTCGGCGACGGCGGCCGTCGCCTCCTCCACGTCCGTCTCGGCCTCGTCCGCCACCCGCTGCGCCTCCTCCAGCTGCGCCTGCTGGCGGGCGACGTTGTCGGCCAGCGTCGCCAGCGCGGCCGTCAGCTCGGAGTTGCGGGCCTCCAGGACGTCGACCTCGATCTCCACCTCGCCCTGCTTCTCCCGCACCTCCGCCCGCTGCTGCTCGGACGACGTCCCCGGGGGCGGCTGCCGAGACGACGTCGCCGACGTCGCGGTGGGGAGGGTGCTCACCAGCGCGAGACCGACCACGGCAGCGAAGCGCAGCGGCGTGAGCGAGGGTCTGTCCATGTGGTGCCACGTAACGCGGCCACCTGCACACGCAGTGCGGTCGCGTCCGGGCGGACAATAACAACCCGACTACCCGCCGGTCGTGGACCAGTGCCACCTTTCGCTGGGCAGGTTGTAGAAGCCGTACTCGGCCGCGTGGTTCGACATCCACACGAAGCAGGGACTGCTGCTGCTGGAGATCACGCCCCCGCCGTTGCAGGTGAAGTCGATGGCCAGGCCCTGCTCGTGCAGCGACGTGCCGGGGCGGGCGGTCGGCGGGCTGCAGGCCGACGCCGGCGCCTCGTAGATGTCGTAGTCGGTCGGACCGCAGTGGGCCCGGCGCAGAGCGATCTGCTCGTCGGGGCTGCGCCAGCCGCCGCCGCACATGCTCACCCCGGCCGCCGCGGCGTCGTCCAGCAGGTCCTGCAGGCCGGCGGTGATGCCGCTGTCGACGGTGATCGTGCCGCCGGCCGGGCAGTTGACGGTGCCGAGCGAGCCCGACGCCGGGCCGGCGGTGGCGTTCGCCTTGGCGGCCTCGGCAGCGGCCGCGGCCGCAGCCGCCTCCTCCTCGCGACGCCGCTGCGCCGCCGCCTCTGCCTCCAGCCGGACCGTCTCGGTCTTCAGGAACTCGACGGCCTGCTTGTAGGCCTCGGCCTCGGCGATCTCCCGCAGCTTGGCGGCGAGGGCCGACTGCTCGCGGGTGATCGTCTCGGCCATGGCCGGGTCGATCCGGGCCACCGCCGCGGCCTCCGCCAGCTGCGAGTCCAGGCGGTTGCTCACGGCGATCACGAAGTCGGTCTGCTGGCTCGTGGCGGCCTCGAGGTCGGCGCGCTGCGCCTCCTTCTCGGCCCGCTTCTGCTGGGCCTGGGCGGCGACCTCCGCCTGGGCGTTGCGCTCGACCTCGAGGGTCCCGCGGGCCTCGTCCAGCTCGGCGAGGGTGGCGGCGTCGTCCTCGGCCTGCATCGACAGGAGCGCCGACTTGATGGCGGCGTCGTTGGCGGAGTCGGCCGCCAGCGTGTCGAGGATGGCGTCGCGGGGCGGGTTGACGTACGCGTTGGTGACGACGTCGTCGCTGTCGGCGACCAGGCCGTCGATGTGCGTCTCGGTCTCCGTGACGGCCTCGTCGGCCTGGTCGAGCTCGGCCTGGGCGGTGTCGACGGCCGAGTCGGCGGCCTCCAGATCGCCCAGCTGGCGGGCGACGTTGTTCTTGATGTCGTCGAGCGTGCCGATCACGTCGGTCGACTCGCCGGCGGCGACATCGACCGGGATGTCGACGATGGCGGAGTCGCTGAACTGGGCGTTGGAGGCCGATGTGGGGTCCTCCTGGGTGGGGCGCGCCTCGCCCGCGGTCGGCGCGAAGGGCGCGGCCACGGCGACGACCAGCACCACGCCGAGGGCCCGTCGTCCGATCCGTCCCCAGTTCCGATCGGCCTGCAACTGCAGGCCGACGTCATCGGCGCGTCGATGGCGCGTCTCCAATGTCCCTCCCCTTCGGACAGCGCAAGCCCGTTGGTCCCAGCAATCGTTCTCCTCGGCGATGAGGAGTCGGTTCGCAACGAGACCGTAACAAACTTCGCTCTGCCTGTCATGTGGGAGCGTAGACAATCGGAGGGGGCGGGAGGGGCCAGAACCGCCCAGGATTCGCCCAGGTTTGGCCGGCTTCCGGTCGCGCCCCGCGAACGGCGAGACTCGCGGCCATGACGAGCAGCGAGCTACAGGTCGACGTCAGTGACGGTGTCGCAACAGTGACCCTGGTGGCGCCCGAGCGCCGCAACGCCCTCACGCTCCCCCTCACCGAGGAGATCGGCGCCGCGGTCGACCGCCTCGAGGCCGACGACGACGTGCGCGCCATCGTCGTCACCGGAGCCCCGCCGGCGTTCTGCGCCGGAGCCGACCTGTCGCACCTCGGCTCCAGCCAGCGCGAGGGCCTCAGCCGGATCTACGAGGGGTTCCTGCGCCTCGCCCGCTCACCCCTGCCCACGATCGCCGCGGTGAACGGCGCCGCGGTGGGCGCCGGGGTGAACCTGGCGCTGGTGTGCGACGTGATCGTCGCCGGCGCCTCGGCCCGCTTCGACACCCGCTTCCTGCAGCTCGGCCTCCACCCCGGCGGCGGGCACACGTGGATGCTGCGGCGCCGCGTCGGGCCCCAGGTGACCGCGGCGATGGTGCTGTTCGGCGAGATCCTCGACGGCGCCGAGGCCGCCCGGGTGGGTCTGGCGTGGCGCCAGGTGCCCGACGAGGACCTGCTCCCGACCGCTCAGGGCCTGGCGGCCAAGGCCGCCGCCGTGCCGCCCGACCTGGCGCGGGAGGTGAAGCGCACGCTGGACGACGTTGCCGACATCACGACGCACGCCGCCGCGGTCGAGCGCGAGCTCGACACCCAGGTGTGGTCGCTCAACCAGCCGGCCTTCCAGGAGCGCCTCGCCGCGCTCCAACGGAAGATCAGCCGGACCTGACTCGTCCCCGCTCGGGCGAGCGGGCGGTCGGATGCCCTAGTCAGCTCGGCGGGAAGGCCAGCGTCTCGAACACCCGGTCGGCGAAGGCGTCGTGGCCCTCGGGGTTCTCGCTGGTGACGATCAGCGAGTAGACGACCCCGTTGGGGGCGACCACCAGCTGCTCGGAGCCCTCCACCGTGACCGTCGTGGGCTCGGCGTCGGGGTCGTCCGGGTCGGTGCGCTCGACCTCGTTGGAGTAGCGCACCACGACGGTGGGGCGGTCGGCGTCGGTCTTCACTTTGATGCTCGGCTCGACCAGGCCGGCATCGGTGGCCAGCGTCTGGGCGTAGTTGTAGAGCGCCGCGGCGGTGGTGAGGCCGGTCTCGGGGGCGGCGCGCACCTTGAGGTCGGTCACCCGGTCGCTCGCCTCGACGCCGGCGGCGTAGAAGAGCCCGCCACCGGAGGCCGTGGCCTGGGCGGCTTCGGCGAACCCGGGGACGGCCGGGTCGGCCTGCACCAGGGCGTCGAGGCCCTCCTCCGACAGCAGCACCGCCTCCCACGACTCGGGGACGGCCAGCCCGAACCCCAGCGTGGGCAGCGGCACCTCGCGCCAGCCGTTCGGCGCCGAGATCTCGATGTCACCCGCGTCGATCGTGGTCGTCGTGGACGCCGTCGACTCCGACGACGGCGCCGGCTCCGTCGTCTCGGACGGTTCCTGGGAGCCCCCGTCCTCCCGCGCCTCGCTCTTGTCGCTGCACGCCGCCCCGGCGAGGAGGAGGGCCGTGCAGCCGATGACGCAACCGATCGTCGCCCGCGTGGGACGACCCGTCACGTCAGCCACTCGCGCACGAGCTCGTCGCTCCGCTCCTGCCACTCCTCGACGGTGATGGCGTAGCGGACGTGGTCCTCCCACACACCGTTGATCTCCAGATAGCGCAGGGCGATGCCCTCGTCGCGCACCTTCAGCTTCTCGACCACTCTCCGGCTCCGATGGTTGCGGGGGATGATCGAGATCTGTACCCGATGCAAATGCAATTGATCGAAAGCGAACCGGATAACCAGAACTAACCCTTCAGGGGTGAAGCTCTTTCCGGCCTGGGCCTCGTCGATCCAATAGCCCACGTAGGCCGACTGGAAAGGCCCCCGCTGCACCGACGACAGGTTGATCTCCCCGGCGAAGCGCCCGGCCACGAACACCCCGAAGCCGAACCCGGTGCCCAGCTGGCGCTCCCGCTCGCGGGCGCTGCAGCGCATGGCGAACGCCTCGCGAGACTCCACCACGTCGGGCATCCCCGGCGTGCGGGCGGGCTCCCACGGCGTCAGCCAACCGCTGTTGCGGCGGCGCACCTCCTGCCACGCGGGGAAGTCGGCGGGCGACAACGGCCGCAGCAACACCTGCCGTCCGACCAGCGTGCTCACGGCGTGCCGACCTCCTCCCGGGTGCCCAACATGTCCGCCGACCGTAGTCACACCAGCGACAACAGGAGGCCGTCGAGGATGTCGGCCTCGGAGACGACCATCTCGTCGAACCCGAATCGGCGCAGGATCGCCACCAGGACGCAGCAGCCGCCCACGATCACGTCGGCCCGGGCCTCCTCGAGCCCCGGGTTGTGGATGCGGTCGGCCCGGGTCTCGGTGGCGAGGGTGCGGAACACGTCCTCGGCGGCGTCGCGGGTGAGGTGGAAGTGGTGGATCGCGGCCGGGTCGTAGGTGGCGAGGCCCAGCTCGACGGCCGCCACCGTGGTGATGGTGCCGGCCACGCCCACCAGCGTGCGGGCGTCGGTGACCCCCGACAGCTCCCGGCGGACGTCCTCGAGGTAGGTGTCGACCACGCTGATGGCGGCGCTCAGCTCCTCGGGCTGCGGTGGGTCGTGCAGCAGGAACTTCTCGGTGAGGCGCACGCAGCCGATGTCGACCGACAGGACGCCCTCCATCTCGTTCGGGCTGGGGCCGACGACGAACTCGGTGGAGCCGCCGCCGATGTCGACCACCAGGAAGGGCCCCTGGTCCTCGGTCATGCCGCGGGTGGCGCCGACGAAGGACATGTGCCCCTCCTCGTCGCCGCGCAGCAGCTCCGGCCGATGACCGATCACCGCCTCGACCTGGTCGAAGAACTCCTCGCGGTTGCCGGCGTCGCGGGCGGCCGACGTGGCGGCGATGCGCAGCCGCTCGACGCCGTGCTCCTCGATGTCGTGCTTGTAGTCGCGGAGGCAGTCGAGCACCCGGGCGATCGCCTCGGGCGCCAGCACGCCGGTGGCGTCGACGTCCTGGCCCATGCGGGTGATGGTGTTGCGGCGGACCAGCGTGGTGAAGTCGCCATCGCCGGTCGGCCGCCCGACGAGAAGACGGCTGGAGTTCGTCCCCAGGTCCACCGCCGCGACGGCACGCTCGCTCATCCGCTCGACGCTACCGGGCCGCCGTCGGGCGTCCGCCAGTCGATCCGGGCGGTTTCGGTACGTGGAGGCGTTCGTGGATGCGCTCGTGGACCCAGCGGCCCACCGGGTCGTCGCCGCCGGCGAGGAACCAGGCGTAGTGGGCGTGCAGGCACTTCACCCCGACGCGGGTGCCGGCGACGCCGCCCGACGGCCGGGGGCCCTGGTGGTCGGGCGGGACGGCGGCGTCGCGCTCGGCCCGGTAGCGCTCGTGGGCGGCGGCCAGCTCGTCGGCGTCGACCTCGGCCTCCGCGGCGTCGACGCCTCCCTCGCTCTCCAGCCGGCCCACCTCGGTCCGCTCGGGCTCGCCGAGCAGCCAGTAGCGGGTGGGCATGGGTGTACCGTCGTCGAGCAGGGGTGCGTTGCGGATCACCACCGGCGCCCCGTCGGCCCGGCGCACCACCACCTCGAAGTCGCCGCGGGCGGGACGTCCGAGGAGTCGCTCCACCTCGACCCGGTCGGCCTCGCTCGCTGCGCTCACCCTCGCAGTCTGGCGCACCGGAACGAGCTCTCTAGGTTTCCCTACCGACCAGTAGGTAGGCTTTAGCCGTGCTTACGTCTCGCGAAGACTTCGCCGACATGTTGAACCAGCTGGAGCCCTACGTGGGCGAGCTGCTCGACCGCCACACGAGCCAGGCCAAGGAGTGGTTCCCCCACGACCTTGTGCCGTGGAGCCGGGGACGCGACTTCGAGCCCGACTGGGAGTGGACCCCCGAGGAGACCACCCTGCCCGAGCAGGTGCGCTCCAGTCTCTTCGTGAACCTCCTCACCGAGGACAACCTGCCCTACTACTTCCGCACGATCGAGGCGATGTTCGGGCGCCACTCCGCCTGGGGTGAGTGGGTGCGCCGCTGGACCGCCGAGGAGGGCCGCCACTCCATCGTGATCCGCGACTACCTGACGGTGACCCGGGCGATCGACCCCGTCACCCTGGAGCGGGCGCGGATGGCCCAGGTGCAGTGCGGCGAGGTGCCCGAGCCCGAGCTCCCCACCGACGGCCTCGTCTACGTGGCGTTGCAGGAGCTGGCCACCCGCATCGCCCACCACAACACCGGGAAGATGGTCGACGACCCGGTCGGCTACGAGGTGATGAAGCGGGTCGCCGCCGACGAGAACCGGCACTACCTCTTCTACCGCGACCTGTCGACGCGGGCGCTCGAGATGGACCCGTCGTCCATGGTGCTCGCCATCGAGCGGCAGGTGCGCGACTTCGAGATGCCCGGCACCGGCATCCTCGACTTCGCCACGCACGCCCGTGCCATCGCCCGGGCCGGCATCTACGACTTCAAGGTGCACCACGACAACATCCTGGTGCCGGTGGTCGTGCGCCACTGGGGCATCGAGAACCTCACGGGTCTCGACGACGACGCCGAGCGGGCGCGTGACTCGCTGCTCACCTACATCCGACGGGTGGGCAAGGCGGGCGAGCGGCAGGCCGAGCGCCGGGAACGCATGCTTGCTGCGGTGTAGTCCCAGGGGCGAAACCTCGACAGAGCTGGTCGCTATGACGCCATCTGAGTCGAGATCTCGGTCTCAGTCGTCGTTCTCGTCGGCGTCGGCGGCTTCGGGGGCCGTGGTGGTCGTCGTCGCCAACGGGGACGGCAGGACGCCGTACGACTCCTCGCCGGGGAACACCCAGCCGTAGTCGCTGCGGGCGCGCAGCTCGATCTCGTCGTCGTCCTGGAGCTGCTCGACCTCACCGGTCAGGCGGTCGTTGGCCTCGGCGATCCGCTCCAGGCGCTCCTCCGCGTCGGACGTCGCCGCCCGCTGGTTCAGGAACGTCCGCACCGGGAAGATGCCGTAGACCAGCAGCGCCACCAGAGCCGTCGACGCGGCGATGAGGCCCACCTCGCGGACCCGGGCCGCCCGCTGCTCCCGGGCCTCGGCGCTGTCGGCCGCCAGCGGGTCGGCGAGGGCGGCGTACACGGCCGCCACGACGTTGTTGAAGCTCTGCGGCGGGCGGATCGGCAGGGAGCGCCGGGCTTTGGGGTCCTTGGCCTTGGCGTTCTTGGCACGCTCGGTGCTCGGCGGCGGGTCGGCGACGAGGAGCAACCGCACGTCATCCCGACCGCCCCCGGGGAAGTCGGGTGGCAAGGCCCCGGCGTTGCTCCCGGGCCACCTCGAGACCGACGCCCGCGCCGTCGGATGGGCCCGCCGACTCGCCGCCACCGCCGGCCCGACCCTCCGCTCCTCCTCCGCCACCACCCGCTTCCGCGGCCCCAGCCGCACGGCCCCTTCCTCGGGCCGCCCCGGCCCCCGACGACGGCCACGACCACCGGGCCCGGGGTTCGCCGGCCGCTCCCCATGACCCCGCCGCTCAACGGGACCCGCAGGCAGCCCGGCAGGGCGATCGTCGTCACCCGAACGATCCACAGGATCCGCGGACGGCCTCGGCGGACGATCATCGTCGCTGCCCGAACGACCGACGGGACCCGCCGGCATCCCGGCAGGGCGATCGTCGTCACCCGAACGATCGACAGGACTCGCGGGCGGCCTGGTCGGGCGATCGGCGTTTTGCAGGCGCTCGAAGTAGCGGGCGAACTCGAAGGGTTCGGCCGCCGATGGCTCCACCGGGCGGGCCCGGCGCGACGGCCGCTCGTCGGCAGCGGGACGGGGGTCGTCGTCGAGGTCCTCGAGGGTGGGGTCCTCGGCGGGGTGGTCGGAGGGGATGACGGGGAGGGGCTCGGGGGCGAACGGGTCGGGGGTGAAGCGGCGGGGGCGGTAGCCGGCGCCGCGGACCGGGTGGTCGCCGCCGGTGCCGGCGTCGGGGCGCGCCACGGGAGCGGGGGCGCTGGTCCGTTCGCCGGGGAAATCCGGGGGGACGCTCCGCTCACGACCGCCCGGCCAAAATCCCGCCCCCCGACTCACGCGGTCGAGCCTCGACGTCGGGCCAGGGCCTGGGGGCCCACGAACGCGGCGGCCTCACCCAGCTCCGCCTCGATGCGCAGCAGCTGGTTGTACTTGGCCACCCGGTCCGAGCGGGCGGGCGCACCCGTCTTGATCTGGCCGCAGTTGGTGGCCACGGCCAGGTCGGCGATGGTGGTGTCCTCGGTCTCGCCCGACCGGTGCGACATCACCGACGAGTACGCCGACCGGGCAGCCAGCGCCACGGTGTCCAAGGTCTCGCTGAGCGTCCCGATCTGGTTGACCTTCACCAGGATCGAGTTCGCGACCCCCGCGTCGATCCCCCGCGACAACCGCTCGACGTTGGTGACGAACAGGTCGTCACCCACCAGCTGCACCCTGTCGCCCACGACCTTGGTGAGCTCGGCCCAGCCGTCCCAGTCCTCCTCGGCGCAGCCGTCCTCGACCGACACGATCGGGTACCGGTCGCACAGGTCGACCAGGTACGCCACCATCTCCGACGGCGTGAGCACCCGGTCGCCCTCGCCGGCCAGCGTGTAGGCCCCGTCCGAGAAGAACTCGGTGGAGGCCACGTCCAAGGCAATCGCGAGGTCCTCGCCAGGAGTGAAGCCGGCCCGCTCGATGGCCTCGACCAGCACCTGGACCGCTTCCTCGTTGGAGGCGAGGTTGGGCGCGAAGCCGCCCTCGTCGCCGACGCCGGTCGACAGGCCCCGCTCGGTGAGCACCTTCTTGAGCACGTGGTACGTCTCGACGCCCCAGCGCAGCGCCTCGCTGAAGCTGGCGGCGCCCACGGGCATGACCATGAACTCCTGCAGGTCCACGTTGTTGTCGGCGTGCGCGCCCCCGTTGAGCACGTTGAGCATCGGCACCGGCAGCACGTGGGCGTTGGTGCCGCCGACGTAGCGGTACAGCGGCAGCGCCAGCTCGTCGGCCGCGGCCGAAGCCACCGCCAGCGACACCCCGAGGATGGCGTTGGCGCCGAGGCGCGCCTTGTTGTCGGTGCCGTCGAGGGCGACGAGCTGGGCGTCGACGAGACGCTGGTCGACGGCGTCCGTCCCCATGAGCGCCGACCGGATCTCGCCGTTGACGTGACCGATCGCCTCCAGGACGCCCTTGCCCCCGAAGCGCTCGCCGCCGTCACGCAGCTCCACCGCCTCGAACTGGCCGGTGGACGCGCCGGACGGCACCATGGCACGGCCCTGGGCTCCGGACGCGAGGAAGACCTCGACTTCGACCGTGGGGTTGCCGCGCGAGTCGAGGACTTCACGTCCGAGGATGTGCTCGATGCTGGACATGTGTTCCGGTGCTCCCTGTGGACCAGTGTGTCTCAACCTATATAGGGAATTGCTGGACCCTCATTCACCCACCGGGACCGGTCGAACGGGCTCGGTAGCGGTCGCGGAGGTGCTCGGCGGCGATGCGCAGGGCCGACTCGGGGTCGACGTCGGCGTCCCGGGCCTCGTCGACCAGGGTCAACAGCCGGTTGCCCAGGTCGTCGCCGTCGCCGGGATCGGCGAGCTCCCGCCAGTCGACACCCTCGGACGCCGCCCGCTTCTGCACCTTCAGGGCGTAGAGGAGCGCCGGCAGCGTGGCGGGGATCCCGTCCATCACGCTCTCCCGGCCCTTCTCCACCATCTTGTTCTGCTCCCAGGTGGCCAGGACGTCCTCGGCCGACGACGCCTCGACGTCGCCGAACACGTGGGGGTGCCGGTGGACCAGCTTCTCGTTGATGCCCCGGGCGACGTCGGCGAGGGTGAAGCGGCCCTCCTCGGCGGCGATGGTGGCGTGGAACACCACCTGGAAGAGCAGGTCGCCCAGCTCCTCCTCCAGCTCGTCGAAGCCCTCGCCCGACTCCGCGTCGAGGTGGTCGATGGCCTCGAGCACCTCGTAGGACTCCTCCAGCAGGTGACGGCGCAGGCTGTGGTGATCCTGCTCGCGGTCCCAGGGGCAGTCCTGGCGGAGGCGGTGGACGACCTCGGCGAAGGCGGCCACCTCGCCGGCGACCGGCGCGGCCAGGCGGGGGATGTACAGCGACGTGAGGTGGTCGGGGTCGACCTCGCGGTCGAGGTCGGGCCAGGCGACGGTGGCGACGCGCTCGTCGGGTAGCCCCAGGCGCTGGAGGACCGTGACGACCGACTCGCTCTTTGAAGGGAAACGACCCCATTCGGGTCGTTTCCCTTCAAAGACCTCGGCGAGGGCGAGCTTCACCTCCGACAGCACGTCGCGGTGGTCGCACTGGGCGACCAGGAGCGGCCCCCGCTCCCCCGCCGCCTCGACCCCGAAGCGGTGGCCGTCGACCAGGCGCACGCCGGCGTCGAGCGGGTCGACACCCAGGCGCTCCCAGGCCAGGTCGAGGAACGACAGCGCCGGCAGCACCTCGACCGACACCCGGCCGTCGGCCCGCAGCCGCTCCACCGACGACTCGGCGACCACCGGCGAGCCCGGCACCGCGTAGAGCACCTCGCCGTGCTCGGTCGCCGCCGCCACCAGGGCCGCGACGATGCCGTCGTACACCTCGTCGAACGACTCGGCCGTCTCGTAGAGCCCGTCGAACGTGGTCGCCTCACCCACGACCCCGGCCGACGGGTGCCGGGCCGTGCGCAGGAAGCGCCGAGGGATGCGGGCGATGGCGGCCGTCGTCGCCGCCGTGACCAGGTCGGACGTCGCCGGCCCCAGCCCGCAGACGACGACCCGGGGCCCCGCCGAGGCCGAGCCGTCCACCCGCCGCCGTCAGTTCCCCGGGGCCGCCGGGGCCGCCGGGGGCGCCGCCGGCGCTCCGGGCGCCGAGGCGGGCCCCGGAGGTGGGACGACGGCGAGCTGCTCCGGCGAGTCCTTGAACGCCTGGGCATCCCAGCTGCCGTAGCGGGAGCTCACCTCGATGTCGGTCTCGTCGATGAGGCTGTCGAGCGCCTCGCTGAAACCGTCCTCGCCGAGGCTGTCCTGGAGGCTGATCAGGCGGGAGTAGTGGTCGATCTGGTCGTCCTGGTAGTCCTCGGGGAACTCCGCGAAGAACTCGCCGTACTGCTGCTGTTGCGCCTGCTCGGCGGCCTGGAGGTGCGCGTCGGACACCTCGGCGCCCTCGTCGTCGAAGAGCTGGTCGACGAGGGCGAACGTGACCTGCTCCTGGAGGACGTTGGCCACGAACGACTGGGCGTAGCTCCCCGGAGCGTCGCCCCGGAGCTGCGACCGCGAGCTGCCCGGCTGCTGGCCGTTCTGCTGGTCGAGCGCCTGCCACAGCCGGTTGTTGCCGTAGAGCGCGGTGACCTGGGTCATCACGTCGTCGTTGGAGATGGTGGCGTCGCCCACACGGGCCGCGGCGGCCTCGTCGGCGCAGCCGCTCGCGACCACGCCGGTGAGCGCGGTCGCCACGAGGAGGATCGGGAGTCGTCGGGTGAGGCCTCGGGGCACGGCCGCCGATGCTAGATGGGCCACCGCTCACCCGGCGAGAAGCGTGAGGACGTCCAGGTCAGCCGTCAGACCATTGGGCGTCAGGCGGCCACGGCCTCGGGGATCAGCGTCGCCAGCAGGTTCACCAGCTCGGTCGCCACTCCCCGGCCACCCTTCACCGGCAGCACCAGCTGGGCCACGTCGGCCTTGTAGACCGCCTTCGGGACCAGCCGCTTCAGGCGGATCTCCTGGCTGACCTTGAGCTTCACCGGCGACAGGCGGGCCGTCCACGTGGGTGCCCCGAAGCCGGTCGTGCGCACCACGTTGACCTCGCGCAGGCCCACCCGGAAGCACTCGGCCCGCAGCCGGGCCACGTCGAGCAAGGCCTCGGCGGCGTCGGGGACCGGGCCGTAGCGGTCGACCCACTCGGCCTTCACGTCCTCCACCTGCTGCTCCGTGGTCACCGTGGCCAGGCGCCGGTAGGCCTCCAGCCGCAGCTCCTCCTTGGCGACGTAGTCGCGGGGCAGGTTGGCGTCGAGTGGCAGGTCGAGCTTGATCTCCGCCGGCTCCCGCACCTCCTCGCCCTTCAGCTCGGCCACCACCTCACTGACCATCTGGCAGTAGAGGTCGTAGCCGACGGCGGCGACGTGACCCGACTGGCCGGTGCCCAGCAGGTTGCCGGCGCCGCGGATCTCCAGGTCGCGCATGGCGATCCGGAAACCGGAGCCGAGCTCGGTCGACTCGCCGATCGTCTTGAGGCGCTCGTAGGCCTCCTCGGTGAGCACCCGGTCGCGGGGGTGGAACAGGTAGGCGTAGGCCCGCTGCCCGGCCCGGCCGACACGGCCCCGGAGCTGGTGGAGCTGGCCCAGGCCCAACATGTCGGCCCGGTCGACCACCAGGGTGTTCACGGTCGGCATGTCGATGCCCGACTCGATGATCGTGGTGCAGACGAGCACGTCGTGGCTGCCCTCCCAGAAGTCGAGCACCACCTTCTCCAGCGAGCCCTCGTCCATCTGCCCGTGGGCGACGGCGACCCGGGCCTCGGGCACCAGGTCCTTGATGCGGGCGGCGACGTGCGCGATGTCCTGCACCCGGTTGTGCACGAAGAACACCTGGCCCTCGCGCAGCAGCTCGCGCCGGATCGCCTCGGCGACGGCCCGCTCGTCGTACTCGCCCACGTAGGTGAGGATCGGTTGGCGCTCGGCCGGCGGCGTGTTGAGCAGCGTGAGGTCGCGGATGCCGGTGAGGCTCATCTCCAGCGTGCGGGGGATCGGCGTGGCGCTGAGCGTCAGCACGTCGACGCCGGTCTTCCACCGCTTGATCTGCTCCTTGTGGCTCACCCCGAAGCGCTGCTCCTCGTCGACCACCAGCAGGCCCAGGTTCTTGAAGGTGACGTCCTGCGACAGCAGCCGGTGCGTGCCGACCACCAGGTCGACCTCGCCGCTCTGCACCCCCTCGGCCACCTTGCGGGCCTGCTTGGAGGTGAGGAACCGGCTCAGCACCTCGACGCGCACGGGGTAGCCGGCGAAGCGGTCGCTGAAGGTCTGGAAGTGCTGCTGGGCCAGGAGCGTGGTCGGCACGAGGACCGCCACCTGCGTGCCGTCCTGGATGGCCTTGAACGCCGCCCGGATGGCCACCTCGGTCTTGCCGAAGCCCACGTCGCCGCACACGAGGCGGTCCATGGGCGACGGCTCCTCCATGTCCTGCTTCACCTCGACGATGGCCTTCGCCTGGTCCGGCGTCTCCTGGTACGGGAACGCCTCCTCCAGCTCGGTCTGCCAGGGCGTGTCGGGCGGGAAGGCGTGGCCCTCGGCCTGGGTGCGGGTCTGGTAGAGGACCACCAGCTCCTGGGCGATCTCCGACACCGCGGCCCGCACCTTGGCCTTGGTGCGCTGCCAGCCGTCACCGCCCAGACGGCTCAGCGACGGGCTCTCGCCGCCGGTGTAGTGGCGGACGGCGTCGATCTGGTCGGAGGGGACGTAGAGCTTGTCGTCGCCCTTGTACTCGAGCAGCAGGTAGTCACGGTCGACGCCACCGATGGCACGCTTGACCATGCCGCCGTAGCGGGCGACGCCGTGCTGGTGGTGGACGACGTAGTCGCCGGGCTTGAGGTCGTCGAAGAAGCCCTCGGCGTCGCGCTTGCGGGGGCGGGCGGCCCGGTGGGCGCGGCGGCGGCCGGTGAGGTCGGGCTCGGCGAGGACGGCGAGCTTCACCGACCGGATGACGCAGCCCCGCTCCAGGGGCTGGACCACGACCTCGGCGTTCACGCCCTCGCCGGCCAGGAGCTCGCGGACCCGGGTGGCCGATCCCTCGCCGTCGGCGCCGACGACGATGCGGTAGCCCTCGCCCTGCAGCTTGGCGAGCCGCTGGAGGAGCCCGGAGCCGTCGCCGACGACCGGGTCCCAGCCGGATGCCGCCACCGCGGGTGTGTCGGGGCCGTCGGGCACGTCGAGCAGGTGCCAGGCGGGGGCCTTGGTGTGGGCCAGCAGGCGGTCGAACTCCAGGTGGAGCTGGGGGAACGCCTTCTCGTCGGTGGCGCCCCAGGTGACGGCGAGGGTCCGGGCGAGGTCGGCCTCCTCGGCCAGGAGGTCGGCGGCGCGGTCGCGCATGCGGCGGGGCTCGGCCAGCAGGATCTGGGCGTCGTCGCCGATCACGTCGAACAGAACGTGCTCGTCGCGTGTGAGCCAGGGCAGCCACGACTCCATGCCGTCGAAGTGCAGGCCCTGGGCCAGGCGCTCCCACTGCTCCCGACCCCAGGGCTCGAGGCCGACGAGCCGCTCGGCCCGCTCGCGCACCTCGGGGGTGGGGAGCAGCTCGCGGCAGGGGAAGATGACCACCTCGGGCAGGTCGTCGGTGGAGCGCTGGTCGGCGACGGAGAACTCGGCGAGGCGGTCGACCTCGTCGCCCCACAGGTCGACGCGCACGGGGCGGTCGGCGGTGGAGGGGAACACGTCGACGATGGAGCCCCGGACGGCGACCTCGCCGCGGTGCTCGACCATCTCCTCACGGCGGTAGCCGGCCGCCACCAGCTCCGCCACCAGCTCGTCGCGGTCGACGCGGGTGCCGGGGGTGATGGTGACGGGCTCGAACTCCTCCACGTGGGGGCCGAGCCGCTGGACCAGGGCCCGCACGGAGGCGACGACAACCTGGGGGGCGCGGTCGGCCTCCCGGAGGCGCCACAGGGTGCGCAGGCGGCGACCCATGGTCTCGACGCCCGGGCTGACCCGCTCGAACGGCAGGGTCTCCCAGGCGGGGAACAGCTCGACGGCGTCGTCGCCCAGGTAGGCGCCCAGGTCGCGGGTGACGCGCTCGGCCTCGGTCGACGTGGGGACGGCGAGCACCACGGGCCGGCGGCTGGAGAGGCGGGTGAGGCCGGCGGTGACCAGGGCGCGGGCCGCATCGGGGACGGCGACGGTGGCGGTCGAGCGGCCCAGCACCTGGGCGAGCGCGGGCTCGTCGCGCAGGCGGTCGGCGACGTCGTGGAGCGGGCCTGGGGACGCGACGGAGCGCGCCACGGAAGCTTCCGGGGCGGGTGACATGACCTCGCCAAACTACCGGGTCATCGGGCCGACGGCGGCGGGTTCGGACAGTTCAGGCGGGGTCGGTCGGGGTCAGGCGAAGACGACGGTGCGGCGGCCGAGGAGGAACACGCGGCCCTCGGCGTGGGCCTCGACCGCCCGGGACAGGACGATCCGCTCGAGGTCACGGCCGATGGTCTGCATCTGCTGGGCGCTCTGCGAGTGCGACACGGGAGCGACGTCCTGGGCGATGATCGGACCCTCGTCGAGCTCGGCCGTCACGTAGTGCGCCGTCGCTCCGATGAGCTTGACGCCCCGCTCCCAGGCCTGGCGGTAGGGGCTGGCGCCCCGGAAGCCGGGGAGGAACGAGTGGTGGATGTTGATGACCCGCCCGGCCAGCCGGTCACACAGGTCCTCCGACAGGATCTGCATGTAGCGCGCCAGCACGACGAGGTCGATCTGCTGGTCGGCGACGATGTGGAGGAGCTTCGCCTCGGCCTGCTCCTTCGTCGCCGGCGTGACCGGGATGTGCTCGAAGGCGATGCCGTGCCGGGCGACGGTGTCGGCGAGCGCGGTGTGGTTCGACACGACGACGGGGATGTCGACGAGCAGCTCGCCCATCTCGAGGCGGTAGAGCAGGTCGAGGAGGCAGTGGTCGACCTTCGACACCATCACCAGCGTGCGGCAGCGGCGCGGCTCGGGCCGCACGTGCAGCTCGGCGCGCAGGGTCTCGGCCCGCGGCCGGAGGGCCGCCTCGATCCGCCCGGCCTCCTCGACGGGTGTCTCGAAGCGCGTGCGCATGGAGAACGTGGTCGTCGCCTCGTCGCCGAACTGGGCGTTCTCGAGGATGTTGGCGTCGAGCTCCAGCAGGCCCTCGGCGATGCTGGCGACGATCCCGGGCCGGTCGGGGCAGGTGAGCGTCAGGATGTGGACGGCCACGTCGTCTCCTTTTTCTGCGCCGCCTCCGCCGTTAGGTCCTTGATTGTCACACCCCCTTCTTAAGGTCGGATGCATGGACACTCCGCAACTTCGGAGAAGCAGATCCCGCCGATGCTTCGTACCGTCCTCGCACCGATGAGTTTCACCGGGGGCCGAGGTCACCTTTGTTCAAGACCCCGGGTCGTCGTCCGTCGTTGACTGCGACCCGAAGCCCTTGTCATCCACAAACACCGAAAGCAGCTTCACGAACATGAGTACGTCCCCCGTCGACGACATCGCGATACGGACCGAGGGCCTGGTCCGGCAGTTCGACGACATCACCGCCGTCGACCACGTCGACCTCGCCATATCGCGAGGCGAGATCTACGGCTTCCTGGGGCCCAACGGGGCTGGGAAGTCCACCACCGTCCGCATGCTGTGCACGCTGCTGGCGCCGACCGGCGGCACCGCCACGGTCGCCGGCTTCGACGTCGCCAGCCAGCCCGGCGACGTGCGGCTCCGCATCGGGGCCGCTCTGCAGGAGGCGGCACTCGACCCGAAGCAGTCCGGGCGCGAGTTGCTGCGGCTGCAGGGCCTGCTCTACGGCCTGCCGAAGAGCGCCATGGCCCAGCGGGTCACCGAGCTGGGTGAGCTGATCGACCTGTCCGACGCGCTCGACCGGCCCATCAGCACCTACTCGGGCGGCATGAAGCGCCGGCTCGACCTGGTCGCGGCCCTGGTCCACAACCCCGAGATCCTGTTCCTCGACGAGCCCACCACCGGCCTCGACCCCATGAGCCGCGCCGGCGTGTGGGCCGAGGTACGACGCCTCAACCAGCAGCTGGGCATGACGATCTTCCTCACCACGCAGTACCTCGAGGAGGCCGACGAGCTGGCCGACCGGGTCGGCATCATCAACGACGGCAAGATCGTCGGCGAGGGCAGCCCCGGCGACCTCAAGCGGGCCATCGGCGCCGACGTCATCGTCGCCCGGCTCGACAGCGACGCCAGCCCCATCTGCCCGATCGTGCTGAAGGTGCCCGAGGTCGAGACGGTCGAGGCCCACGGCAACGAGCTGGTGATCACCGCCAGCAACGGATCGGCGGCCATCAGCCCGGTCGCCGTCGCCCTCAGCACCTGTGAGATCGCCGTGCGCGACCTCACCCTGCGCACACCGACGCTCGACGACGTGTTCCTCGAGCTCACCGGCACCCACATCGAACAACGAGACAGCCACGAGGAGCTCGAGGCAGAGGAGGTATCGGCATGAGCGTCGCCGACGTCGTCGCTCCGGTAAGAGGCGACGCACTGCGCGCCCGGCCGGGCGGCCTGGTCCACGACATCACGGCGATCGCCGGGCGGGCGCTGCGCGCCGTGCCGCGCGACGTCGAGTCCATCGTTCCGCCGATCTTCATCGCCCTGTTCTTCTTCATCGTCAACGTCTCCACGCTGTCGAAGCTCACGGAGGTCCCGGGTAGCAACTTCGACTACGAGGCGTTCCAGATGCCCACGGCGATCCTGCTCGGGGTCACCGGGGTGTCCCGGGCGCCGGCCCTGGTGCTCGACGTGCAGGACGGCTACCTCGACCGGCTGCTGATGACGCCGGTGCGACGGCTGGCGATCCTGATCGGCCACATGGTCGCCGACGTGGCGGTGGCGCTGTTGCTGACGGTGCCCATCCTCCTGCTGGGCTTCGCCCTCGGCGTGCGGTTCGAGGCGGGGCCGCTGGGCGTCGTGGTGTTCATGGCGCTGGCGGCGTTCTGGTGCCTCGCCTTCGCCGGCTTCGGCTACGCCATCGCCCTCAAGACCGGCAACCCGGCCGCGGTGAACTCCAGCTTCCTGCTGTTCTTCCCGTTCCTGTTCCTCACCTCGTCGTACGTGCCGCGCTCGGAGCTGTCGGGCTGGCTCGACACGGTGGCGGGGTTCAACCCGGTGACCTACCTGCTCGAAGGCCTGCGCTCGCTGGTCCTGTCGGGCTGGGAGTGGGACGAGCTGGGCAAGGCCGTGCTGGCCATCATCCTGCTGGGCACCGTGAGCATGTCGCTGTGCTTCGGCGCCCTGCGAGGGAGGGTGCGCCAGGCCTGACGACCCGACCGCGAACCTGAGACGCGACGCGCGGTAGCGCGGCGAGTACGGTCCCGGGGGTGCGCCCCCTCCCCCGCACGTGGCGGCGCCCCGCTACGGGGGCCGCCTTCGCCGCCGCCGCTGTCGCCCTCTCTGGGTGCGACCTGCCCGGGTTCGGCGCGCCTGACCCGGCCGCCGAGGAGGGGGAGAGCATCTGGCACCTCTGGCAGGGGTTCTTCATCGCCGCCCTGGCCGTCGGTGCCCTGGTGTGGGGGCTGCTGGTCTTCGTGCTCATCCGCTACCGCCGCCGAGCCGGCGACGAGTCGATCCCCGACCAGACCGCCTACCACGTCCCCCTCGAGATCCTCTACACCGCCCTCCCGGTCGTCGCCGTGGCGATCCTGTTCGGCTTCAGCGTCGCCACCGAGGAGAAGGTGACCGACCTGGGCTCCGACCCGGCGGTCACCGTCGAGGTGGTCGGGTTCCAGTGGTCGTGGGAGTTCCGCTACGTCGACGACGGCGATGCCACCGTCACGGTCACCGGCAGCGAGGACGAGCCACCCGAGCTGGTCCTGCCCGTCGACCAGCCGGCCCACCTGCGGCTGGTCAGCGACGACGTGGCCCACTCCTTCTGGGTGCCCGACTTCCTCTCCAAGCGCGACCTGATCCCCGGCATCAGCAACGAGATCGAGGTGACCCCGACGAAGATCGGGACGTTCACCGGTCGCTGCGCCGAGTACTGCGGCCTCGACCACTGGCGGATGCTCTACTCCGTCCGGGTGGTGTCCCAGGACGACTACGACGCCTGGCTGGCCGACGCCCAGGCCGACGCCGCGTCCGCAGCCGACGAGGACACCACCGGAACGACCGTAACGACGACCGACGTGGAGGCAGACACGTGAGCGCGACGACGGTCGAGCGGCCGGCCGACGACGCCGACGACGTGGTCGTCCCCACCGGGGAGGCCCGGGGGCTGCTGGCGTTCCTCACCACCACCGACCACAAGCGGATCGGCATCGCCTACATGGTCACGGCGTTCGCCTTCTTCCTCGTGGGCGGGGCACTGGCCGAGGTCATCCGGGCCGAGCTCTACAGCCCGGGCAAGCAGGTGGTCTCGCAGGAGCGCTACAACGAGATGTTCACCATGCACGGGAGCATCATGTTGTTCCTGTTCCTGGGGCCGTTCGCCTTCGGCCTGGCGAACTACCTGGTGCCGCTCCAGATCGGCGCCCGCGACATGGCGTTCCCCCGCCTCAACGCCTTGTCCTACTGGTTCTACCTGTTCGGCGGCATCACGATGGTCAGCGGGTTCCTCACCGCCGACGGCGCCCCCGACTTCGGCTGGACCGCCTACGCCCCGCTGTCGTCGATCGTCCGCTCGCCCGAGATCGGCGCCGACCTGTGGCTGATGGCGGTGGTGCTGACCGGGCTGTCGGGGGTGCTCACCGGCGTGAACATCGTCGCCACCGTCCTGTGCCTGCGGGCCCCGGGCATGCGCATGTTCCGACTGCCGATCTTCACGTGGAACATGCTCGTGACCAGCGTCCTCGTGCTGATCGCCTTCCCGGTGATCACCAGCGCCGGCGTGATGCTGTTCGCCGACCGCCACTTCGACGCCCACATCTACGACGCGGTGGCGCACGGCGGCGTCGTGGGGTCGCCGATCCTCTGGCAGCACCTGTTCTGGTTCTTCGGGCACCCGGAGGTCTACATCCTGGTGCTGCCCTACTTCGGGGTGATCACCGAGGTGCTGCCGGTGTTCTCGTGGCGGCCGGTGTTCGGCTACGCCGGGCTGGTCTTCGCCACGATCGCGATCGCGGCGCTGTCGGTCGGCGTGTGGGCGCACCACATGTTCGCCACCGGCGCGGTCCTGCTCCCGTTCTTCACCGGGTTCTCCATGCTGATCGCGGTGCCGACCGGCGTGAAGTTCTTCAACTGGATCGGCACGCTGTGGGGTGGCCGCATCGAGCTGAAGGTGCCGATGCTGTTCGCCTTCGGCTTCCTGTTCACGTTCCTGTTGGGCGGGCTGACCGGCGTGATGCTGGCGTCGGCGCCGATCGACTTCCACGTCACCGACAGCTACTTCGTCGTGGCCCACATGCACTACGTGCTCTTCGGCGGGTCGGTGTTCGCGCTGTACGCCGGCATCTACTACTGGTGGCCCAAGTTCACCGGCCGCACGCTCGACGAGCGCCTCGGCAAGGTCCACTTCTGGATGAACCTCATCGGGTTCCACATGACGTTCTTCGTGCAGCACATCCTGGGCCTCGACGGCATGCCCCGCCGGGTGGCCGACTACCTGCCCGACGACGGCTTCACCACGCTGAACCGGGTGTCGTCGATCGGGGCGTTCCTGCTGGGCGCCTCGACGCTGCCGTTCCTGTGGAACGTGTGGCGGACGTCCCGGGGGCGTCTGGGCTCGGTCGCCGGCGACGACCCGTGGGGCGGCCACACCCTCGAGTGGGCCACCACGTCACCGCCGCCGCCGCACAACTTCGAGGGCCCGCTCCCCGAGATCCGCTCCAACCGGCCCGTCTGGGACGCCAACCACGATGACTGAGCACAGCCGCTCGCCGGTGGCCGACCGCACGGTGGTGTGGCGGGTGTTCGCCGGCATGGGCGCGTTCGTGGTCGTCATCGCGATCCTCTACTGGTTCACGTCGTACGAGGACGCGGGCAGCGTGTTGCTGGTGCTGTCGGCGGTGCTGGGACTGTGGTTCGGCACCTTCCTGTGGCTGCAGCAGCGCGGCGCCTCCGACCCGACCGAGCCGGACACCGGGTACCTGCCCCACGCCAGCATCTGGCCCCTGCTGATCGGCCTGGGGGCGGCCAGCATCGCCAACGGCCTGGTGCTCGGGATCTGGGTGATCGTCCCCGGCGTCGGCGCCCTCGCCTTCGGCATCACCGGCTTCGTCCGCCAGTCCCGCCACCGCAACTAGCCGCCGGCGCTCTTTGAAGGAAAACGGCCTCAATGGGGTCGTTTCCCTTCAAAGAGCTGGTTCCGGCTCAGGTGAGGCCGACGATCACGGGTTCGGTGCGGCCGCGGCGGGTGAGGTAGGCGTGCCAGACCAGGCGGGCGGCGACGGCGCGGAGGGGGCGCCAGCGGTCGCCGAGCGTCTCGACCTCCTGCGGGGTCGGCACCGTCGGGTGGCCCAGGACCTCGCCGACGCCGACCTGCAGGGCCCGGTCGCCGACCGGCCACATGTCGGGACGGCCCAGGGCGGCGAGCAGGTAGCAGTCGGCCGTCCACGGACCGATGCCGGTGAGGGCCAGCAGGCGGGAGCGGGCGTCGCTGTCGGGCAACAGCGCCAGCGCCGCCAGGTCGAGGCTGCCCTCCGCCACCGCCTCGGCCAGCAGCCGCATGTAGCGCTGCTTCTGGCGGGTGAGGCCCACCCGGCCCAGGTCGTCGGGTGCGACCGACAGCAGCGTCTCCGGCGTCACCGCGCCCAAGGCGACCATCATCCGGTCGAACACCGCCTTGGCCGACGCCAGCGAGACCTGCTGCTCGACCACCAGCAGCACCAGGGTGGCGAACGTCGCCGGCCGCCGCCAGAACTCCGGCAGACCGTAGGTGTCCACCACCGCGCCCAACGCCGGATCGCCCGCCGCCAGCTCCAAGGCGTAGGTCCGGAACGCCCCCTCGTCCAACGGCTCCAACCGCTGCACCCCGTCGATGGTCACGCCAGCTGAGGTTAGGACACGCCCTACGAGCGGATCGCACGGATGGCGGCGCTGGTGTTGTCGCGGCCGAAGCCGAGGTGGGTGTCGGGGTCGACCAGGAGCCACCACTCGCGGACTCCGGCCGCGGTCTGGACGCCGCGGATGTGGACGACGTCGTCCTCGATCGACCAGGTGCCCGACGGCGCCACCCGGCCGCCGTCCAGGAGCGTCAGCGTGGCGTCCCTCGGCCGCGGGGCCGGCCCCTCCTCCGGGTAGCCGACCAGGTGCCACTGGCCGAGGGCGTCGCCGTCGGAGATGTCGCCGGCGTCGAAGCCGGCATCGGGCGAGACCGGCCACCCGTCCGGCCCCCACACCAGGGGGCGCAGCAGCAGCGTCGAACGGCCGCCGTCGTTGCGGTTGTAGTAGTGCGTCACGAGCATCAGATCGTCGCCGTTGGCCACGACGGAGCCGTGGCCCGGTCCCACCACGTTGGCGTAGGAGCCGGTGACGGTGGTGCCGCCGTTCGCCGTCATGGGGACGCCGGCCTCGTCCAGGTAGGGCCCGGTGAGGGCCCGCGACCGGCCCACGTGGATCGAGTACGACGAGTCGACACCCCGGCAGCAGAACCCGAACGACGCGAACAGCCACCACCAGCCGTCCCGGTAGACCACATGGGCGCCCTCGATCCCCAGGAAGAACGGGTCGCGGCGGGCCAGGTTGTACGTCGGGGTGTCGGGGAGGAACTTGCCCGACGTCGGGTCGACCCGGCGCAGCATGATCCCCTGGCCGAACGAGCCCCAGGCGAGCCAGCGGTCGCCGGATCCGTCGGTGACGGCGTTGGGGTCGATCGCCATCGTGGGGCTGCCGTTGCCCGACGCCACCACCGCCCCGCCGTCCACCCACTCGTAGCGGGAGTCGGCGGGATCGAGCGTCACGTTGGTGGCGTGGCCGATGACCGCCCGGCTGGTGCCGAACACGCCGATCGACCAGTAGAGGTGCCAGCGCCCGTCGACCTTCGACACGTCGGGCGCCCAGCCGGAGATCTCGTCGGCCCGCATGCCCGGCACCTGCTCGAACGCCCACTTCGGGAGGCCGTCCGGGAAGACGCTCCCGACGCTCTCCCAGTGCGACAGGTCCGACGAGCGGCGGATCGGGATCCCCCAGCCGGTGGAGAAGACGTACCAGGTGTCGCCGTCCTTGACCATCGTCGGGTCGTGGACGCCGCCGATGTCGCCGGTCAGCTTCTCCGGCACCGTCACCTTGTCGGCCAGCACCGTCCGGAGCACCACGAACGCCAGCAGCCCCAACAGCGCCAGGGTCAGCCCCGACGGTCGCTTCTCCCCCTGGCCCTTGCCCTTGTCCGCCACGCCAGGCCGATACCCCGTTCTCCCGACCCCCAGCCGGGCGCGCCGGTGGCCGCCCCGGAGGACGGCCACCACAGAGCGCTACTTCAGTTGGGCTGCGTCAGCCGGTCTGGTCCGGGGGCCGGACGACCGGGACGGCCGGCGGCGGGGTGTCGACGGGAGGCGCCGTGGTCGGCGGGGTCTCCTCGCCGGGGACCTCGACGGTCAGGTCGGCGAAGTAGATCTCGAACTTGCAGTCGAACGAGTCCCACGTGGGGGCGATCGGCCGGCTGAAGGAGACCTGCTCGAACTCGTCGGAGAGGAGCTCCTCCGGCTCCTCCGGGCTGCAGAACCCGATTTCCTCCTCCCAGGTGCTGTTGCGGCACTCGGCGCCGTACGAGTGCACGCCCGCCTCCGTGGGAGCCGTCGTCTCGTAGCTCCACCCGAAGTCTTCGTCCATGTCGACCTCGTCGATCTGGACGAACTCATCGCCTTGGAGCTGGTAGATGACCACCACGCCGGGATCCGACTCGAGGTCGCCCTCGATGTCGGGGACGCACGGCTCCGACGGCGTCAGCGTGACAGCCTCGCCGGGCCCAGCCGGGTTGGGCGACCAGGTGGCCTCGAGCTCAACGGCGGTGGGGCCGTCGTCTGTCTGGGCACTGCTGCTGGGGGCCAGGATGACGGTCCCCAGTCCAGCCGCCGCCAGGAGGCCGACGCCGGCCAACGTTCGCTTCATAGTCACTTGCTCCGCTCCGCTCCGCGTCAGGGCGTCTCTGCCCCAGCGCCTCGAACTCCTCAGCAAAGGACCCGTGTCTAGCACCCGAGCGCGGCGAGGTGGTGAATCGAAGCACAACTGCAAACTCCGGTCCGGCCGCGCTCTCGCGGTTCCCCAACCGCCCGGCGAAAGTCCTAACATGCTCCGCCGTGATGAACAGCGGGCGGCAACGATTCCTGACACGCGTGGGCGCAGCAGTGGCTGTCGTCCTCCTCCTGGGTGCATGTGGGGGTGGCGACGACGACGCGGGCGACGACAGCGGCGGCGACGACCGTCCTGTCGAGACCACGGAACCACCCCTCGCCGACGGCACCAGCTACTACGCCGAGGCCCAGGTACCCGAGGTCCAGGTGTACGACCAGCCGGAGGCCGGCGCGGTCGTCGAGACGCTGGCCCACCCTGGCGCCCACGACGTGCCGCTGGTCTTCCTGGTCGACGGCACCGAGGTGGACACCGACCGGATCCCGGTGTTCCTGCCGACCAAGCCGAACGGCTCGAAGGGCTGGGTCGACAAGACCGCGGTCAACCTGGTGGCCAACCCCTACGGCATCACGGTCGACCTGTCGGACTTCAAGCTGACCGTCAGCAACGCCGGCGCGGTCTTCATCGACGCATCGGTGGGCCTGGGCCAGGTGGGGATGGACACCCCTGCGGGGACGTACTTCCTCAAGGAGCTCATCCAGAACCCGAACCCCGATGACGTCTACGGCCCCTACGCCTACGGCATCTCGGCCTTCACCGAGAACCCCGAGGTGGCCGACCAGTTCGGTGGCGACGGCGTGATCGGCGTCCACGGCAACAACGACCCGTCGTCGCTCGGCACGAGGGTCAGCCACGGCTGCATCCGGCTCCCCAACGACGTCATCACCGAGATGGCGGGCCTGCTGCCGCTGGGCACCCCGATCGAGATCGTCGCCTAGCTCTCCGCCGGCTCGGCGTCGGGCTCCGGCTCGGCGCCGACACCGTGGCGGAGGCGGCCCGGGATCTGGCGCCAGGTGACGCGGGAGGCCGTGGGGACGCCGTCACGGGCGGAGAGCTCCTTGCACAGCCGGTAGGCGACCCATCCGGCAACCAGCGGGGCGACGACGACCGCCACCCGGAACGTCCACAGGATGGCGTTCACCGACAGGCCGAACGTCTGGGCCAGCACGTCGGACGCCCCGCCGAGGAAGCACACCAGGTAGAACGCCAGGCAGGCGACCCCCAGCGCGGTGCGCACCGGGCGCTGGCGGGGCCGGTCGGCCAGGTGGTGGACGGCGTGGTCGCCGGTGACCCGGGCCTCCAGGAGCGGCCAGGCGTAGAGCGCGGTGAACGTCAGGCCCGCCATCAGCACGCCCGGGAAGAACGGGTTGGGCACCTCGTAGCCGAAAGCCCGGGTCTCCCACCCCGGCATGATCCGCAGGGCGCCGTCGAGCCAGCCCATGTACCAGTCGGGCTGGCTGGCGGACGACACCTCGGCCGGGTCGAACGGCCCGTAGATCCAGATGGGGTTGATCTGGAACACCCCGCCCAGGAACGACACCACCGCCGCCACCAGGAAGAACAGGCCCAGCGCCTTGGCCGCGTAGGTGGGCCACAGGCGGGTGCCGACCACGTTGTCCTCGCTGCGGCCCGGGCCCGGGAACTGGGTGTGCTTCTGACGCACGAGGATCGCGAGGTGGGCGGTCAGCAGGCCCGCGATCGCCGCCGGGATCAGCAGGATGTGGATCACGTAGAGCCGCTCGATGATGTCGGGCCCGGGGAACTCGCCGCCGAACAGAAGCGACGTGACCCACGTGCCGACGAGCGGGATCGACAGCGCGATCGAGTAGGCGATCCGCAGACCGGTGCCCGACAGCTGGTCGTCGAGCAGCGAGTAGCCGGCGAACCCGTTGAACATCGCCAGGACCAGCAGCGTCACGCCGATCATCCAGTTGAGCTCCCGGGGCCGCCGGAACGCCCCGGTGAAGAACACCCGGCCCAGGTGGACCACGATCGACGCCAGGAACAGCAGCGCCGCCCAGTGGTGCATCTGGCGCATCACCAGCCCGGCCCGCACGTCGAAGCTCAGCTCCAGGCCCGAGCGGTAGGCCTCGGTCATCTCGACGCCCTGCAGCGCCTCGTAGCTGCCCCGGTAGACGGTCTCGTTGGCGCTGGGGTCGAAGAAGAACGTGAGGTACACCCCGGTCAGCACCAGGATCACGAAGCAGTACAGCGCCAGCTCGCCGATCATGAACGACCAGTGGTCCGGGAACACCTTGTTGAGGACCGTCCGGGCGAACTGCGCCGTCCCCAACCGGTCGTCGACCCACCGGGCCAACCGGCGACTCAGCATGCGAGGCCCCTCATCGGCCGCGGTCCCAGAAGCCGGGGCCGACGGGGCCGGAGAAGTCGTCGGTGGCGATCAGGTAGCCGTCGTCGTCGACGCCCAGCGGCAGCTGGGGCAGCGAGCGGGCGGCGGGGCCGAACACCGGACGGGCGCCGTCGAGCACGTCGAACGTCGACTGGTGGCACGGGCACAGCAGCAGCCCCTCCTCCGCCTGGTACAGGCCGACCGGGCAGCCCACGTGGGTGCACAGCTTGGAGTAGGCGACGATGCCCTCGACCGTCCAGTCGCCGCGGCCGGAGCGGGGCGTGAAGTCCTGGCTGTCGCGGGTGCGGATGAGCAGCGTGGGGGCGTCGGCGTCGTGGGTGTGATCCTCGGGCCACACGGTGACGACCCCGTCGGCCGGCAGCTCCGACGGCCGCACCGGCGAGCCGTCGGCCTGCACCACCCGCACGTTGCCGGGGGCGTAGGCGGTGCGCTTGAGCCCGCCGCCGGGACGGGGGCCGAGCGACCGGAGGGGGAACAGCAGCGCCGCCCCGAAGGCGGTCAGGGCGCCGGCGGCCGAGGTCAGCAGCAGGCGGCGGCTGCGCAGCGGCGTCTCGCCGGCCTCGAAGTCCTCGGTGAACGCGGCCACCTCCTCGTCGGTCGACGCCAGCGTCTCCCGCTCCTCGGCCACCTCGCCGCCGGGCATGAAGTGCTTGGCCCACAGCACGATGCCGACGCCGATGCCCCCGGTGACGACCGCCAACAGGACGCCCTCGAACTGGGCGTCGCCGCCCCGCCAGTAGGTGATCGCCAGCCCGATGGCGGCCAGCATCGCCACGAAGAAGCACAGCGCCGCGGCCCGCTCGACCCGCTCGCCCTCGGCAGGCTGGGTCATGCGTCGTCCTCCTCGTCCGGCTCGTGTCGCTCCGCAGCCGGCTTCTCGATGGGGCTGCGGGTGCCGATCCAGAACACCAGCGCCAGCAGCGCCCCGATGCCCACCAGCCAGGCGACGAACCCCTCGGGGATCGGGCCCGTGCGACCGATGGGCAGGCCGCCGGGGTCCTCGGGCGACTTGAGGTAGCGGACGTAGAGCGCCAGGTCGTTCAGGTCGTCGGCGCTGACGATCTCGGGGCCGAACACCGGCATCTGGCCGGGACCGGTGCGGACCGCCGCTCCCACCTGCGAGGGGGTGGCGTCGGCGAGCCCGGGAGCGGCCCGCCCGTAGCTGAGCGCCCCACCGCTGCCCGAGGCGCTGTGGCAGGCCTGGCAGTTGGCCCGGTAGAGCAGGCCCCCGTTGGCGAGGTCGGCGTCGGACAGGTCGACGTCCGGTAGCGCCGGCCCGTCGCCCAGCGACGCCACGTACGCCACCAGGGCGTCGATCTGGTCGGGCGAGTACGCCGGCTGGTTGCGGGTGGGCTGCTCGCCGGGGCTGTTGAGCGGCATCCGCCCGGTCGACAGGTAGTAGTACGCCCCGGCCTCGCCGGCGTCGACCAGCGACGGGCCGCCGGCCGAGCCGTCCACGATCTCGACGCCCTCGCCGTCGGCGCCGTGGCAGGTCACGCAGCCGGTGGCGAACAGCTGGCGGCCCTCGGCGACGAGGTCGTCACCGGGGTCGTCCTGGGCGGAGGCGCCGACCGCCATGAGCGCGGTGACGGCCGCCGTCACGACGAGCGGCAGCGAGGTCAGCAGGAGCCGTCGCACGGCCTCACCGCAGCAGGTAGATCGTGGCGAACATGGCGACCCACACGACGTCGACGAAGTGCCAGTAGTAGCTGCACACCTCCACCGTCGGCAGCGACGGCACCTGCGAGCGCCCGTGCACCGCCCACGCCACCGCCCCCATGAACAGCAGGCCGCCCAGCACGTGGAGGCCGTGGAACCCCGTCATCAGGTAGAAGATCGAGCCGTAGGCGTGGTCGTCGATCGAGAACGACGCCTGGGCGTACTCGAGCGCCTGGTTCGACAGGAACACCGCACCCAGCAGGGCGGTCACGCCGAGCCACCGGACGGCCCGCCGGGTGCCGGCCGGGCCGGGCTCGTGGCGCACGGCGTGGAGGGCCAGGTGCATGGTGAAGCTGGAGGCGACCAGCACCACGGTCGCCAGGCCGGTGCGGAGGGTCTCCAGCTCGACGTCGTCGGGCGGCCAGGTGTCGTTGATCGACCGCAGCGTGAAGTAGGCGGCGAACAGTCCAGCGAAGAACATCAGCTCGGACGCGAGCCACACCACGACACCCACCCCGAGGGGCGACAGGCCCGACGTCGACGGCTCCGGCGGGTGCGCGGCGGCTCCGTCGGTGGGCCCCGGAGGCTGGGTGGTCACCGCCACAGGAGGGTGTCTACCACGACACTCCGTAGGCGCCGCGGTTCTCGCTACCGTCGGCGCGGTGCGATTCACGGACCTGCTGACCGGGTGGGGGTTCGACCCGGCCGCCGCGATCGTGATCGCCCTGGTCGGAGGCCTCTACCTCCTGGGCGTCCGGCGGCTGGCCGCGAAGGGTCGACGCTGGTCGCCGGCCCGCAGCGCCGCCATGGCGGGAGCGCTGGTGGCGGGCGTTGTCGCCACCCAGTCGGGCGTCGGGCGCTACGAGAGCGACCGGATGTGGGTCCACATGGTCCAGCACGTGCTGCTGGGGATGGTCGTGCCGCTGCTGGTGGTGCTCGCCGCGCCCCTCACCCTCGCCCTCCAGACCGCCCGACCCGGCACCCGCCGGGGCCTCCGCCGGGCCCTCCACTCCCCGGCCGCCCGCGTCCTCGGCCACCCGCTGGTCGGCTGGTGCCTGTTCGGCGGCAGCCTCGTCGTCCTCTACCTCACCCCGCTGCTCGACGTCGCCGCCCGCGCGCCCCTCGTCCACCTCCTGGTGCACGCCCACGTGGTGACGATCGGCCTCCTGTTCCTGGCGCCGCTGGTGGGGATCGATCCACTCCCTGCACGGCTCGCCCCGCCCGCCCGCCTCCTGGCGCTGCTGGCGGCGGTGCCGTTCCACGCCGTGATCGCCCTGGCGCTCACGTCCGCGGGCTCCCCCGTCGCCCCGGAGACCTACCCGTCGCTCGACGACCAGCGGGCCGCCGCGGGCCTCTTCTGGGGGTCGGGCGAGATCCTCACCCTGGTCGCGGCGGGCATCGTGGTGCGGCAGTGGTGGGTGGCGGAACAGCGGGCCGCCGCCCGGGACGACGCCCGCCGCGCCGGCGTCAGCCCAGCCCCCGCAGGAACGCCAGCAACGCCTCGTTGACCTCGACGGGCTTCTCCTGCTGCACCCAGTGGCCGGCCCCGGGGACCATGGTGATGCCCCGCAGGTCGTCGACCCACTGCTTCATCCCGTCGGGCGGCGTCATCGCCACCACCGGATCGGCCTGACCGCCCACGTAGGCCCCCGGCACCGTCACGTGAGCGCCGTCGTACGCCTCGGTCAGCGACCAGTTGCGGTCGAGGTTGCGGTACCAGTTGAGGCCGCCCGTGTAGCCGGTGCGGGTGAACGCCGCGACGTAGTGGCCGAGCTCGTCCGGGGTGATCCAGGCGGACGGGCCGTCGGGCTCGGAGAGGCGCTCGACCAGCCCCCGCCCGTCGCGCGCGCCCGCCATCTGGGCCAGCTGCGCCAGGTCGGCCTCGCCGCTGACCGTGTGCAGGAAGCGGCGGATGGTCGTCGCCGGGTCGCGGCCCAGGTCGGCGTCGGCCACACCGGGCTCCTGGAAGTAGAGCATGTAGAACCACATGTCCGTGAAGATCTGCTTGAAGATCTGGGTCGGCGGGGCCGGTGCCCGGGCGATGAACGGCACGCTCATCCACATGGCACCCCGCACCCGCTCGGGCGCCCGCAGCACCAGGTGGGACACCACGTTCGAGCCCCAGTCGTGCCCGACGAGGGCAGCCCGGTCGGTGCCCAGGACGTCGAGCAGCCCGAGGATGTCGTCGGTCAGACCGACGATGTCGTAGTCCTCGATCGCCGCGGGGCAGGTGGTCCCGCCGTAGCCCCGCTGGTCGGGGGCGACGGCGTGGTAGCCGGCCGCGGCCAGCGCCGGCAGCTGGTGCCGCCACGAGTAGCCGAGCTCGGGGAAGCCGTGGCACAGCACGACGACCGGCGCACCCGGCTCGCCGTCCTCGTACAGGTGCATGTCGATCCCGTTGCCGACCGCGACCGTGCGCTCCCTCATGACGAGCCCTTCTCGGCCTGGTTCTTGGCCTTCTCGTCGTTGTGGCGCTGGATCGACGACATGATCGCCGCCCCCGCGGCGCCGATGAACTGGGGCCGGTTCTCGGCGGCCCAGTCGCGGCTGGCGGTCAGGCTGGTGGACGAGCCCTGGAACACCGGCATCACCTCGCGGGCGATCAGCTCGTACGACCGCCGCGTCGCCGACCGGTCGGCCCACTCGTGCGCCATCAGCAGGTAGGCGCCGAACCCGCCGTTCGACTGCTCCTCCAGCCGGGCGATCTGGGCGATCGCGTCGTCGGGCGTGCCGATCACCGCGAACCCGGTGCCGTTGAGCACCTCGACCAGGTCGTCGTCGGAGGTGCCCTCGGGCGCCAAGGGCAGCGCGGCCACCCGGCGGAAGTAGTCGACCCACTGGGCCAGCCCGAACTCGACGTCCCGCGCCGCCTGCTCCCGGGTGTCGGCGATGTGCATCGGCCCGACCAGCCGCCAGCCCTGGCGGTCGGCCGTGGTGCCGAACTGCTCGGCCCGCTCCTCCATCACGTCCCAGTGGTAGCCGAGGGCGTCGAACCCGCCGGCGGAGGTGGCGCCGATGGACAGCAGCGAGCAGCCGAACCGCCCCGCCGCCCGCGGCCCGCTGGGCGACACCTGGGCGGCGACCGCCACCTCGAAGTGCGGCCGCTGGTACGGGCGCAGCTGCAGGCGGGCGTCGCGCAGGGTGAACCAGTCGGTCTCGTAGCTGACGGGCTCCTCGCTCTGCAGCAGCAGGAGGATCGCCTCGAGCGCCTCCTCCATCATGTCCCGCTGCTTCGCCACGTCGATGCCCATCATGTAGGCGTCCGACGGCAGTGCCCCCGGCCCGACGCCCAGCATGATGCGACCCCGGGTGAGGTGGTCGAGCAGCACCATGCGGTCGGTGAGGAGCAGCGGGTGGTGGTAGGGCAGCGACGACACGCCGGTGCCGAACCGCAGGTGGCGGGTGCGCTCGGCGGCGACGGCGATGAACACCTCGGGCGAGGCGATGATCTCGTAGCCGGCGGAGTGGTGCTCGCCGATCCACGCCTCGTCGAAGCCGAGGCCGTCGAGGTGGACCACCAGCTCGAGGTCGCGCTCCAGCGCCAGGGTGGGGTTCTGGCCCACGGGGTGGAACGGGGCCAGGAAGATGCCGAACCTCATGTCGTGCTCCCTTCGCCGGACGTGCCGGTGGGCCTCACCAGGATCTTGCCGTGGTCGCCGGGGTTGGCGAGCGTGGCGAACGCGCCGGGCACGCCGTCGAGGTCGACGATGTCGGTCACCAGGGCGTCGGCGCCCGGCATCCCCTGGGCGAGCCGGTCGAGCGTGGTCGCGTACTCCACCGGCGTGTAGCCGAAGGCGAAGCGCATCTGCAGCTCCTTCACCACCCCGAAGAAGGGCTCGATGTGGTCGGTCTGCATGCACACGCCGACCACCACGATCCGGGCTTTCGGCGGGGCGCCGTCGATGATCGTCTGCAGCACGCCGGGGACGCCGACGGCCTCGAAGATCACGGCGTCCTTGAAGGTGCCGCCGAACATCTCCTGGGCGCCCCGCTCGAGGACGGTGGCGGGGACCCCCAGCTCCGACCACCTGCCGTACGGCGACGTGGCGGCGGGATCGACCACCTCGTCGGCGCCCACCAGCTCGGCCAGCTGGCGGCGCCGCGGCGAGAAGTCGGCGGCGATGACGTGACCGTGGCCCCGGGCCTTGAGCGCCGCCACCACCGCCAGGCCGACCGGCCCGCAGCCGACGACCAGGCACACCTCGTTGCCGGTCAGGCCCGCGAGGCCGACCGCGTGCTCGCCCACCGCGAGCGGCTCGGTGAGGGCGGCGATCTCGGTGCTCACGTGGTCGGGCACCGGCAGGAGCAGCATCTCCTGCAGCACCATCAGCTCGCCGAGCGCACCCGGGTAGTCGTTCGAGTAGCCGACGGCCTCGACGCCGGAGGGCGAGAGCAGCGTCGGCACGCTGCACACCCGGGTGCCGACCGGGAGCGTCCCCGCCGTGTCCGGGCCGTGCTCCACGATCTCGGCGCAGAACTCGTGGCCGAAGACGACGCCCCTGGCGGGGTCCATGGGGTTGGGCCCACCGACCTTGCCGGTGAGCTCCACGAAGTGCTCGAGGTCCTGGGCGGCGTGCAGGTCCGACCCGCAGATGCCGCACGCCAACGGTCGGACCAGCACGTGGCCCGAGCCGGGCGTCGGCGCCGCGACGTCGGTCACCTCCAACCCGCCGGGACGAGTCACCGCTGCACGCATGCGTTCCCCCTTCGCTGCAGCCGCTGAGTCCTCAGTACCATATGAGACTCAGGTATCAGTCTCCAAGGGAGGGACGGCCGGGTGCAGGGGATCGAGCAGCACAGCCTCGTGATCGCAGGGGGCGGTGTCGCCGGGATGGCGTTGGCGCTCGCCGCCGGACGCCAGGGCGCCCGGGTGGTGGTCGTCGAGCGCGACCCGGCGCCCGTCGCCGACTCGCCCGAGGCCGCCTTCGGGGCCACCCGCCGCGGCGCGCCCCAGGTGCACCAGGGCCACGGGTTCCTGGCCCGCCTCACGCTGGTGCTGCGGGAGCGCTTCCCCGACGTGCTCGACGCCCTGGTGGCGGCCGGCGCCCGTCCCCTGCCGCTGACGCGTGACCTGGGCGACCCCCGCCCCGGCGACGAGGACCTGGCGATCCTGGCCGTGCGCCGGACGACCCTCGAGTGGGTGCTGCGCCGGGCGGTGCTGGCCGAACCGAACGTCGAGCTGCGCGGCGGCGCGGCGGTGGCGGGTGTCGTCGCCGAGTCGGCGGCCGGGCTGGGCGGGGCGGGCGAGGTGCCGCACGTGACCGGGCTCCGTCTGGAGTCGGGCGAGGTGCTGCCGGCCTCGACGGTGGCCGCCTGCACGGGGCGCCGGGGCGACGTGCCCCGCTGGCTGGGCGAGCTGGGCGTCGTGGTGCCCGAGGAGGAGCACGACACCCGCCTCGTGTACCTCACCCGCTGGTACCGGCAGCTCGACGTCGACGGCTCCGGGGTCGTGCCCGAGCTGCCGCCCCGCCTCGGCGGCGACCTCGGCTACCTCAAGTACCTGGCCGTCCCGTGCGACGGCGGCACGTTCTCGATCACCCTGGCGGTGCGGGGCACGGACTCCGAGCTGCGCTCCGCCCTCGCCGACCCCGACCGGTTCGAGCAGACCTGCCGGATGCTCGCCGGTCCCGGCCAGCTGTTCACCGACAGCCCGATGGAGCCGCTCGGCCCCGTGTTGCCGATGGGCGGCCTGGTGAACCGGCTGCGGCGCTTCGTCGACGCCGCCGGGGCGCCGCTGGTGACCGGGTTCCACACCGTCGGCGACGCCCACACCTGCACCAATCCCCTGTACGGGCGGGGCTGCGCGCTGGCCTTCGTCCAGGCGACGCTGCTCACCGACGCGCTCGTCGCCCACCCGGATGACCCCGCGGCCCGGGTCGTCGCCTACGAGAAGGGGTCGGCCCGGGAGGTCGAGCCCTGGTACCAGGCGGCGGTGCAGATGGACGCCTGGCGACCCCCGAGGGAGCCCGTCGGGCCCGGTGAGCCCGGTCGGGAGACCCTGACCGACGTGTTCGCCCGCATCGTCGCCGACGGCGGCAGCGACCCGGTGATCGGGCGGGGCATCCTGCGCCTGTTCAACCTGCTGCTGCTGCCGCAGGACCTGATGGCCGACGGCGAGTTCCTCAGCGCCGTGGCCCCGATCGTCGCCCGCCCCGCGCCGGCGACGCCGCCCCCACCGGAAGGCCCCACCCGCGAGGAGGTGCTGGCGTGACCGCCGTCCCGGCCGAGTCGTCGCTGCGGGCGCGGAAGAAGCGGCGGACCCGGGACCGGATCTTCGAGGCCGCCGTCGAGCTGTTCTCCGCCCGGCCCTACGGCGAGGTCACGGTGGAGGAGATCTGCGAGAAGGCGGAGGTCGGGCGGGCCACGTTCTTCCGCTTCTACGGCTCGAAGGCCGGCCTGCTGGGCGAGTTCAGCCGGCGCCTCACCGACCAGATCGCCCGCCGGCTCGACGGCCTGCCCGACGCCACCGCCACCGAGCAGCTGTGGGTCGTGCAGGACGAGATCACCACGGCCTGGGGGCTCAGCGGGACGTCCACCAGGGACATGGCCCGCGAGTGGATGCGCAGCGCCACCATCGCCGACATGTCCGATGCCCACCCGCCCGAGCTCCTGGGCCTGATCGCCGACGTCGTGCGGGAGGGCCAGGCATCGGGCGAGTTCACGTCCGCCTACGAGGCCGACTTCGTGGCGTGGATCGTGCTGGCGGCGATCTCGTCGGTCACCGCCAGCTGGCTGGGGTCGGGCGACGACGCCTCGCTGGTCAGCGGCACCCACGACACGGTGGCGTTCCTGCTGTCGGGCCTCGCGACCTAAGCCCGGCGAAATGTGCACAGGAACGCACGGAATCCGTGCGACCAGGTGCACATTTTCCTAGGCCCGGGTGTTGTAGCGGTTCATCGCCGCCCCGACGCCGTCGTCGAGGATCATCTCGACGGCGTCGGCGGCCTCGACCACGGCGATGTCGAGCTCGGTCTGCTCCTTCTTGCCGGGGCGCTTCAGCACGTGGTCGGCGCCCTGCTCCTTGCTCTGCGGCTTGCCGACACCGATGCGGACCCGCAGGAAGGCGTCGGTGTGCAGGTGCGCTTTGATCGACCGCAGCCCGTTGTGCCCGGCCAGCCCGCCGCCCTGCTTCACCTTCACGCGGCCGGCGGGCAGGTCGAGCTCGTCGTGGACGATCACCAGCCGCTCGGGGTCGTCGATGCCGTGGCGCTTCACCAGCAGCTGGACCGCCTCGCCGGACAGGTTCATGTAGGTGTGCGGGATGGCGAGCACCAGCCGCTGGTCGCCGACCCGCACCTCGGCGACGTCGGCCCGCTCACGGCTCTTGCGGAACGACCCGCCGTGGCGCTCGGCCACCAGCCGGATGGCCTCGGCGCCCAGGTTGTGGCGGGTGCCGGCATAGTCCCTGCCGGGGTTGGCCAGGCCGACCACCAGCAGGTCGGCCGGGGTGCCGCGCCGTTCGGCAGCGGCACCCCTACGACCGAAGATCGACATGCGCTCGCGCTAGTCGTCGGAGGAGTCGGAGCCGCCCTCGCCGTCGGCGGCCTCGCCCTCGCCCTCGGCACCTTCCTCGCCGGCGGCAGCCTCGGCGGCTTCGCCCTCCGCCGCCTCGGCCCCGACGGCCCGGGTGACCTGGGCGCTGACGACGGCCTGCTCGAGGTCGACGTCGGTGGTGACGCCGCGGGGCAGGGTCACCTCGGCGAGCGTGATGGTCATGCCGATCTCCAGCTCGGAGATGTCGAGCGTGAGGTGGCCGGGGATGTCGGCCGGGATGGCGTGCACGGTGAGCATGTGCAGCTCCTGCGCCACCACGCCGCGCTCCTGCAGCACCCGGGTGGGCTCGCCCTCGAGCTGGATGGGCACCTCGGCCGCCACCGGCTTGTTCCGCTCGACCACCAGGAAGTCGACGTGGACCACGTCGCGGCGCACGGGGTGGCGCTGCAGGTCCTTGACGATGGTGGGGTGCGTCACGCCGGACATGTCGAGCTCGATGACCGCGTTGAGGCCCTTGTCGGTGGTGAGGGCCTGGCGCAGCTCACGCCACACGACGGTCACGGCGGTGGGGTCGACGCCGGAGCCGTACACCACGCCGGGGACCTTGCCCTCGGCCCGCAGGCGGCGGGAGGCGGCGGAACCAGTGGTACGGCCGGTACCGGCCGTCAGAACGATCTCAGCCATCGGAGACTCCTACTTCAGAGATCACGCCGGAGCGCATCAGTTGATCGGGGGGAAGTCGGACCAGGTTAGTGGCCCTCCGCCGCGCACCGGCAAAGTACTGTCGGCGCCGGCACGGCACGGCGGTGTGCCGCAGACGGAGGTGCAGCGGACATGGCAGGGCGGGGAGCAGCGATCGGCAAGGCAGGTGCGCACCTGTTCGCCTGGGTTCTCGGCGTGGGCGTCGTGGTGGCGCCATGGGTGGCGATCGACCAGGTGCCGATCGACGTGAACGACTGGGCCAGCATCTACGTGGCCGGGGCCGTGGGCGGCCTGGCGCTGGAGATCCTGCTGGGACGGGGCCGCCTGGAGCTGCCGGCCCCCTCGGCGATGAGCAAGGAGGAGGGCGACGCCGATCCCCGGCGCCCCTTCGGCCCGGTGATCGACCTGGGGTTCCTGGCCCGGGTGGCGTCGTCGGGCATCGCCGCCGTGGCGCTGCTGCTCGTGTACTACGCACTGGTGGGCGACGCCGACACGGCGGCGGAGTTCGAAGCCCTGGCGTCCGACCCGGCCACCTTCGGCTGGGCGGTGTTCCTCGGCGCCTCGTCGCCCGCCATCTGGACGGCCGCGGGGCGGATGGTCGACGCCCGCATCGCCGCCGCCGAGGCCACCCACAACGCCAAGCTGGAGAAGCTCAACGCCGCCCAGACGGCCGACGCGAACGCTGTCCTGGCCGACGCCAACTCGTCGCTCACGTCGACCATCACGGCCGCGGCCGCCGAGCTGCGGACCGCTGCCGAGGGCGCCGAGGTCATGGCGGTGGCGCCGGCGATCGGGGTCGCTCCGGTGGTCGAGGCGGGCGCGGTGATGGACGACATCGAGGAGGTCCTCGGCGAGGCCGCCGCGGCGGAGCCGGGCGAGGTCGACGTGAAGTCCCTGTCGGAGTCGCTGTTCGAGCGCCTGCCGGTCGCGGTCGCGGGCCTCACCGGCCCCCCGGTCGTCACCGTGGAGACCCCCACCGCCCGCGCCCTCTCGATCCTCGAAGAGGGCATCGCCAGCGCCTGACCATGGAGCTGGACGCCCTGTTGGCCGAGGCTCTGGCCACCGGCGACGTCTCCGAGCTCCGCACCACGCTGAACCTCGGCCTGGTGCCGCGGTTCGCGCAGGCCGTCGGTGCGATGGTCACCCGACCCGACCCTCCGGTCGCGGCGTTGGAGTCGCTGCTCGACGGCTGGGCCGCCCTGCCGGTCCCCGGCGACGATCCCGAGGCGATCCTCGCCGGCGCGGCCTACGCCGCCTACGGCGAGGTCGGCGCCGTCCGACCGGACTGGTGGGACGACGAGATCGCCAAGCTCCGCCGGGGCGCCACCGACGACCGCCGGCCGGTCCGGGAGACGGTCGCCCAGGCGCTGCAACGCCTCCTGGAGGCCGACTGGCCGCGCACCGTCGAAGCGCTCCGGTCGTGGGCCGCGGATCCCGCGCCGCTGGTGGTCCTGGCCGCGGCCGCCGCTGTCGCCGAGCCCCGCCTGGTCCGCTCCGAGCCGGCGGCCCGCGACGCCGTCGAGGTCCAGCGCCGGGCCGTCGCCGCCTACCGGTCGCTGCCGCCCGAGCGCCGGCGCCGGGACGACGCCATGACCCTCCGCCAGGCCCTCAGCTCCACGCTCGCGGTGACCGGCGACCTCACCCTGCTGGAGGAGCTGGCGTCGTCGGACGACCCCGACCTCCGCTGGATCGCCCGCCAGAACCTGGGTTAACGCCCTTCCGCCGCCAGGATCAGCCGCCACGACGCCAGCCCGTGCCGGCACCATCCGTCGGGCAGCACGAGGCAGTGGTCCGGCGCCCGGCACACCCCGTCGGCCGACCAGTCGGCCAGCGTCTCGACGTCCGGCTCGGCCCACCCGCTGTTCACCTCGAACCACTCGTGAGCGTTCCGCACCGCGTCCCCCGCCGTCCGAGTCATCTCCAAAGGATGCCGGAGAAGCCCCGGAAAATGGTGGTTATAGGAGGGGAACACATGTACGGTACGACGTATGTACGAGACGGTCAGAGACACACTGGCGACAGCGATCCGGGAGCTCGTCATCCCCGTCGATCCGGTCGCCCTGACCGACTGCCTCGGGCTGCTCGACCAGCTGCACGCCACCGTCACCACCGCAGTGGGCGACTTCGACCGCGCCGAGGCCTGGCGCGAGTCGGGTGCGGTGAACATGACCGCGTGGCTCAAGTCGACCGGTCGCAGCGCTCGGAATGCTCATGGGATGGCGCGGACGGCGCGGCGGTTAGGTGACCTGCCGGTGCTCGCCGAGGCGTATCGGAACGGGACGCTGTCGTCGGGGCAGGTGCAGGCCATCGTCGTGAACCTCAACGACGCCATCACCCCGTTGTTCGCGTGGGCCGAACCCGATCTGGTGCCGACGCTGGCGGCGATGTCCGTGGCCGATGTGGCCACGGCGATGCAGGCCTGGGCGCAGGCGGCGAAGGACTCGCTGATCGACCCCACCGACCCCGAACCCGCGCGGCCCGAACGGCACCTCCATGTGTCGCGGACGATGAACGGCCGCCGCGAGCTCTCCGGATCACTCGACCCCGAAGCCGGTGCCATCACCGAGACCGCCCTGCGGTTGGCGGCCACTGATGACGTCGACGGGGAGCCGGAGCGGACGCCCGCGGAACGTCGGGCCGACGCGCTGGTCGACATCCTGCGGTACTTCCTCGACCACCAACAGACCCACCGCGGGGGCCGGCACCGGCCGCACCTCAACGTGTTCCTCGACCTCGACGACATCGACGCCGACGACGAAGCCACCGGCTGGCTACCCGACGGCACCACGGTGGACTCTGCCACCATCCTGCGATTGGCGTGTGACGCCGGAGTCCACCGCGTCATCACCGAAGGCCGCTCCAGCATCCTCGACTACGGCACCACCACCCGCACCGTCCCCGCCAGCCTCTTCAACGCCCTCGTGGCACGCGATCGCCACTGCCGCTTCGGTGACTGCGACCGGCCACCGCAATGGTGCGAAGCCCACCACGTCGAACACTGGAACCGCGGCGGATCGACCGAGCTCGGGAACCTCGTGTTGGAATGCTCCCGCCATCACCACCTCGTCCACCAACCCGGGTGGCACGCCAAGTTGCTTCCCGACGGCACCTACAAGATCACCACACCCACCGGACACGTCATCCAGAGCCGACCACCCGGACGACCACCCGACCTCTTCGAGCGACCAGAACGAGGGAGCGGGCCGTGAGCAGGATGTCAGTTCTGGTTGTGGCCGCCGAAGATCTCGGAGACGGAGGTGTTCTGGAACACCGCGTCGATGGCGTCGGCGATGATCCGGGCGACGGAGAGCACCTCGAGCTTGTCGATCTGCTTCTCCGACGGCAGCGGCAGGGTGTCGGTCACCACGATCTTGGTGATCACCGAGTTCTTCAGTCGGTCGATCGCCGGGCCCGACAGCACACCGTGCGTCGCCGCGGCGAAGACCGCTCCGGCGCCCCGCTCCACCAGCTGCTCGGCGGCGGCGCAGATGGTGCCGGCGGTGTCGATCATGTCGTCGATCAGCACGCAGGTGCGGCCCTCGACGTTGCCGACCACCTCCTTGGCCTCCACCGCGTTCTTGGCGCCCCGTACCCGTCGCTTGTGGACGATGGCCAGGTCGGCGTGCAGGGCGTTGGCGTAGCGCTCGGCCACCTTCACCCGGCCGGCGTCGGGCGACACGACCACCAGGTCGTCGCCGGCGTGCGCCTCCAGGTACTCGATCAGCACCGGCATGGCCACGAGGTGGTCGAACGGCTGGTCGAAGAAGCCCTGGATCTGCCCGGAGTGCAGGTCGACCGACATGAGCCGGTTGGCGCCCGCGGCCTCGAACATGTTGGCCACCAGCTTGGCGGTGATGGGCTCCCGGCCCTCGGCCTTCCGGTCCTGGCGCCCGTAGCCGTAGAACGGCATGACCGCGGTGATGCGGCGGGCCGACGCGCGGCGAGCGGCGTCGACCATGATCAGGTGCTCCATCAGCGCGTCGTTGATGGAGCCGTGGCCGCTGGCACCGTGGCTCTGGATGATGAACACGTCCATGCCCCGGACCGACTCGCCGAAGCGGCAGTGGATCTCGCCGTTGGCGAAGTTGCCGAGCTGCGTGTCCCCCAGCTCTATGCCCAGGTGATCGGCGATGTCACGGGCCAGGGGCTCGTTGGCCCTTCCCGAGACCACATGCAGCTTCCTGACACTTGCCGGGTCCATATATCGGCTCTCGCTCTCCGACCGCCGTGCTTACACGTCGCTCGCAGCATAGAACGGCCCGGTTCTGGTCCCGGGAGGAATCCTGTCACCAGGCACGAGAGAGGCGAACGGGCCGACCACGGCGTTGTCGCCCACGTCGGCCTGCACCCCCACGCTGCGGAACACCCGCGCCCCGTCGCCCACCCGGGAGTCGAGCAGGTCGGTGGCGGGGCCGATCTCGGCGCCGTGCTCCACGTAGGTCTGCCCCCGCAGCACGGTGCCGGGCCACAGGGTGACGTCGGTGGCCAGCACGACGTCGGCGTCGATGTAGGTGGCCGCCGAGTCGACGATGGTGACGCCCAGGTGCATCCAGCGTTCGTTGATGCGGCGCCGCAGCTCGACCTCGGCCCGGGCCAGCTGGACCCGGTCGTTGACGCCGTGGGTCTCCTCGGGGTCACCGGCCATGTTGGCGACCACCTGGTAGCCGGCGTCGGCCAGCACCTCGACGACGTCCGTCAGGTACAGCTCGCCCTGGCTGTTGTCGGGCGTGAGGCGACGCAGGGCAGGGGCGAGCAGGCCGCGCCGGAACACGAAGATGCCGGTGTTGATCTCGTCGATCGCGTGCTCGGTCTCGTCGGCGTCGCGCTGCTCGACGATGCGCCGCACCCGGCCGTCCTTGTCGCGCACCACCCGGCCGTAGCCGGTGGGGTCGTCGAGCCGGGCGCTCAGCACGGTGCAGGCCGCGCCCGACATCCGGTGCTCCGACACCAGCTCGGCGAGCGTGATGGGCCGCAGGAGCGGCGTGTCGCCGGGGAGGACCAGCACGTCGCCGCCGTCCTCGGCCTCGTCGAGGTCGTCGTCCGGGAGCCCGGTGAGCCCGACGGCCACGGCATCGCCGGTGCCGCGCTGGTAGTGCTGCTCCACGAAGTCGAGCGGGAACGGGCCCATGTCCTCTTGCAACTTCTTGGTGACGACCTCGGCGCCGTGGCCGACGACGACCACCGCCCGGTCGACGTCGCAGTCGGCGAGGGCATCGAGGACGTGACGAACGAGGGGCCGGCCGACGAGGAGGTGGAGGGGCTTCGGACGAGCCGAACGCATGCGTGTGCCATGGCCAGCAGCAAGCACGATCGCGGAGAGAGGCCGCGCGGTCATGCCCACGTTGTAGCGCACCCACGCCACCTCCCGAACCCACCCCACCTCGAGCGGGGGTGGGGTCAGGTGGCGAGCCAGGTGACCCAAGCGACAGGTTGGCCCTGGCGGACGCGCTCGCCCGGCAGGACCAGGAGGCCGCGGAAGACGCCGTCGAAGGGGCTCTCGACCATGCTCTTCTCGCCGGAGTGCACCAGCATCCCGATCGATTCGCCGGCCATGATCCGCCCGACGTCGGTGATGGGCAGCTCGCTGAGGAACGGATGGAAGACGCCTGCCCGCGGCGCGATGATCAGCCGCTCGTCCAGGTGCGGCGCTTCGGCGTGGAGCTCGCTCATGCCGACTCCCGCGCCGTCAGTGTCGTTCCAACCAAGCCCTCGATCCGATCCGCCGCGCGCCTCGCTCCGCCCGCACGAGCGAAAGAGTCGCGCACCTTGGCGGCTCCTGCTCGCAAACGGGGCTCGAACAGTGCCGCCTCGACCGCCACGCGCAGCCCGGCGGCGTGCACCCGACCCAACCGGAGACGCACGCCGGCGTCGGCCAGGACCACCTGCTGGGCGACGACGGGCTGGTCGTCGTGGAGCGGCACCACCACCAGCGGCACCCCGTGGCCCAGTGCCCGCCCGACCGTGCCGTGGTCCCCGTGGGTCACGACGACGGCGGCCAGCGCCAGCAGCGCCGACGACGGCACGTCGGGCGTCACCACCACGTTGGCCGGCGGCGACGGCAGCAGCTCCGGCGGCGCCACCACGACGGCCTGGACGTCCATCCCCGCCAGCGCCTCCACGGCGACCCGCAGGAAGCCCTCGCCCGGCCCGTGGGCACCCGGGCGCCCGCCCGGGGCGACGACCACCAGCGGCCGCCCGTCGAGCCAGGTCCAGGCGAAGGGGGCGTCGGCGGCCCGCTCATCGAGGCACGGCCCGACGCACACCCACGATCGCTTCGGCAGCACTGACGCACCCACCAGCGCCTCGGTGGTGAACGCCACCACCAGCTGCGACGAGAAGCGGGGGTCGACGTTGACGGCCTCCTCGTCGTCGATCCCCACGTCGATCATGAGGTCGAGCAGCAGGCCGCGGATCCACCGGGCGACCAGCGGCATCGTGCCCAGCGGGTGGGCCAGCTCGACCAACGTGGTCGTGGTGGTGGCCCACGGGACGTGCAGCAGCTGGGCGACGGCGCCCCCGGCCAGCGCCTGCTGGTCGGCGACCACGACGTCCGGCGCGAACTCCTCCACGGCGGTGCGCACGCCGGGCACCATGCTGTGCGCCAGCGGCAGCAGGACGTTCTCCCACAGGGTCTTCAGCGCCGCCGGCCCCCGGAGTCCCCGGCCGGACAGGGGTTGCAGCGCCATCGCCCGGCGCACGTGGCGGGGCACGGCCGTGTCGACCGGGAGGAACAGGGCGTCGGCGGGCAGGAGCGCCTCGACGACCTCGGGGTGCCCGGCCCAGGCCACCCGGTGTCCCCGGGCGGTCAGCTCACGGCCGACGGCAAGGGTCGGCCGGAGGTGCTCGGCCAGCGGCGGCACGACGAACAGGAAGCGGCCCATCTCGGTCGCACCCCCGGCTCAGTCGAGGCACCAGACGACGAAATCGGTGACCTCACCGGCGGTGAGCGCCACCAGGTCGTCGACGTCGAGCTCGGCGAACCAGGCCATCACGTCGACGTCCGGCCCGTAGGTCTCCCGCAGGCGGCGGGCCAGGCCGACCAGCTCGCCGCTCTCCAGCTCGACGTCGTAGCCGAACGAGGTGTGGCGGGTGACCTCGACCTCCTCGCCCACGATCTCGGCGACGAGCCGGCGGATCGTGACGAGCACGGCCCGAGGGTCGCGCTGGCGAGGGCAGACCAGTTCCCGAACGCCCGGCCGCGGGGGAACCGCTTGCGGCCGGGACGTCCGCCCGGGAACTTGTGCGCGCGGGGAGAGCTGGGCCGGTGCGACCTCCGGCCACAGCTCGTCCCTGCGCTCGGCGAGCCGCGAGGCGGTGCTTCCCCGCGTCTCGAGCCGATCGGATGCCAGGGCGTGTGCCACGGTGGGCGGCGCGGCAGCGGTCGGAACCGCGCCGCCCACCATGGATCCCCCCAGCGAGAACGCCGCATGAGCGGCACGTTCGCCGTGTCGACTGCATCGCCCTCGGACTCGGCCGCGGACGAGATCGACCAGTTCAGACTCGCGACATTTCGACGCCATCGGTTCCCCCAGACATCCCCTCAGCAAGCGTCAGTATCGAGATCCCCGAGGTCAATGTCAAGCGTCTTTATTGATCATGTACCCCCACCTGGTCGAAATATTGTCCCCTACTAGCTCAGACCGGTGACATGCGTTACTCTCACTCCGTGAGCGCCAGCGCAACGGACAGCGGACAGCGCGCGAACAAGCGCATCCGCAAGAACCCAGAGGCGCGGCGGGCAGAGATCGTGACCACCGCCCGCGACGTCTTCGCCGCGAACGGGTACGCCCAGTCGGGCCTGGCCGAGGTGGCCAGCGCCGCGAAGGTGTCGAAAGGCCTGCTCTACCACTACTTCCCCGACGGGCGGCCGCAGCTGTTCGTCAGCGTGGTGCAGGAGCTGCTGGCCGAGTTCCAGCAGCGGCTGTGCACCGCGGCGAAGGTCCCGTTCTCGCCCCGCACCCGCATGGAGCACCTGCTGGGCGCGCTCTTCGCGTTCTTCGACGAGAACCCGTCGGCCTACCGCCTGCTGTTCCGTGACCCGTGGGTGGCCCACGACGAGACGGTCGAGGCCTCGGCCATCGCCACCCGCGTGCAGATCGCCTCCGAGCTGGCCGCCCTGATGGCCGCCTCGGGCCTCCCGGCCGACGACCTGGTGGCCGCCAGCTCCGGCCTGCTGGGCTTCGCCCTGGCCAACGTGGAGCTGTGCCTGGCCGGTCAGCTCGAGCCCGAGGTCGCCTGGCGGGTGACCTGCGAGTACGCCACCGGCCGTCTCGGCGACTGAGCGACCAGGACACCCCCTAGCCCTAGCCCTAGCCCGGGCTCGGCGCACCCGCTGCGCCCGCCGCCTCGAGCTGGCGTTCGGTCGAGACGCTGACCACCACCTGGGGACCCAGCCACTCGGCGATCACGCGGCTGCCCTCGGGCGTCCAGTGGATGCCGTCGTCGCGGAGGCGGTGGAGCGCGTCACGTGACAGCGACGACGTGTACGCCTCCAGGTCGACCGCGACAACCCCCTGCTCACGGTCGGCCAGCTCCCGGATCATGGTGTTGTAGCGCTCGGTCCGCACCGGCGCGAACTCGGGCGGGCGGTCGGGCAGGCGGGGCTGCACCAGGGTCCAGTCGGGGATGGGCGACGTCAGCCACACGGTGACGATGCCCTGGTCGCGCAGCACGTCGACGACGTCTAGCATCTCCGAGCGCAGGTAGTCGTCGTAGACCTCCTGGCCGATGTGCACCCACTCGCCGTGGTCGGGGATGCGGCGGTCGGCGACGTCCCACAGCCCGGACTGCACCACGGCGAAGTCGACCCGGCCGTAGCGCTCCCGGTCGAGCTCGATGCTGCGGAGCAGGCGCTCCTTCCACACGGCACACCGCTCACCCCGGAGGGCGGACCGCTCGCCCCGGTACTCGACCTCGCCCTCGTCGCCGATGCTGCAGCCGGCCTCGGCCGACCCGCTGACCAGCACCATCTCGTTGCCGTTGTCCATGCCCCAGGCGGTGAGGCCCCAGGCCGACCGCACCACGGTGGAGTCGCCCACCACCACGCCCACGATCGCGTCGGGCGGCACCATCGCCGGGTCGGGCCCCTGGTCGACGGAGACGAGGGAGACGAACGGGTCGGGCGGCGGCGGCGACACCCGGGGCACGGCGAACGCCGTCAGCAGCACCGCGGCGACACCCCCGGCGGCCAGGGCGGGAAGGGGGACCCGGGGCACGCTCGGCCGCCAGCCCCGCCGGATCGGCAGCTCCACCCAGCGGTACGACGCGACGGCGACCGCCAGCACCACCACCATCCGCACCACCAGGAGGCTCCACGACCGCAGGTGCACGCCGTCGGCGCCGAGCCGGGTCAGCAGGCGGTCGGTGCGCGCCGGGTCGATCAGCAGGAACAACGGCCAGTGGTAGAGGTAGACGCCGTAGGAGATCAGGCCCAGCAGCCGGAGCGGCTCGACCGCCAGCAGCCGCCGCACCGGCCCCGGCACGCAGGCCGCAGCCACCACGGCGCCGGACGCGACGGCGTACAGGAGCAGGCCGCCACGGGTGACGAACGTGGAGGACTGCTCGACGTTCCACCAGGCCCAGGCGCTGTAGGCGAGGGCGGCGACCCCGGCGACGGCGACGACCCGCGCCAACCAGCCCCGGAGCGGCGC
>Ga0193742_1000178_pt1 | contig 46934 bp, 46 predicted proteins | sample L2c1metaG_FD_165511 | JGI IMG/M metagenome (GOLD analysis project Ga0193742, IMG submission 165511) | Soil microbial communities from a riparian zone of the East river system, Colorado, United States - L2c1 | ecosystem: Environmental > Terrestrial > Soil > Riparian zone | place: USA: East River... | reverse complement strand
CGACCCATCCCGGGGAGGTCAGGTAGCTCCCTCTGCTGCGTCCGATCCCGGTCGGGGCGGACGCGGATGCAGGCCCAGCTTGGCGTACACCTGTGTCGGAGGCGTCTCGGCCGTTCGCGCCGCGAGGTCCTCGAAGTAGACCCAGAAGGACATCCTGTGCGCTAGCCGCTCCGCGTCGACGTACGGAACCTGAGATTCCGACTACCTGCGCATACCTGTCACCATCGACAAGCGTGCCGGGCCGACCTTCCAAGCTCGCTGACCGCTTCTCTCATTCATTGCCGACGGTGACGGGGAAGCGTTCGTCGTCGAAGACCGCGCTGATCTCGAGACGGCCGCCGAGAGCTTCGATGTAGCCGCGGAGAGTGGACAGCTCCATCTCGCCACCTCGTTCGATGCGGGAGACGTTCGGCTGAGTGGTGGCGAGGAGGCGGGCAAGCTCGTCCTGAGTCACCTTCCGGGCACGGCGAAGCTCGCCGAGGGTGTGCTCGACGATCTCGGCGATCACCTCAGCCCGCTCGCGGGCGATCCGCTCGGCCCGGGCAGGATCGGCCTTGATCGGGTCGCTCAGCTCCTTGAAGTTCCGTACAGCCATCTCACATCCCTTCCTCACGCCTGGCCGGTCTCGGCGAGGTACTCGTCGAACAGATCGTCAGCCAGCGGGATCGCCTCGACGTACCAGGCGTTCCACCGGCCGGTCTTGTCGCCACCGAGCAGCAGCACGGCTTGCCGTTGTGGGTCGAAGGCGAACAGGATCCGGATCGCTCCGCCCTTGCTCACCCGCAGTTCCTTCATGTTCGAATGCCGGGAGCCTTCGATCGTATCGACGGTCGGACGACCCAATGCCGGGCCTTCCATCTCCAGGATCTCGACTCGGGCGATCACGGCATCCTGTTGTTCCTCCCGCAGTGATCGGAACCAGACGCCGAACTGGTCGGTGTACACGACGTCCCACACCCACGACAGCATAACGTCGACCTGATATCACCTCAACATTATGCCGGCTTGTCGCAGCGTCGGCGCCGCCACGTTCACAGGCACTGGCGATGCCCGGCAGCTGCGTGCGAACTCGGCGGATCGCGGTGCACCTCTGCGTCGGCGATCGGACGTGCCGGATGCGCGCAGAACTTCCGGGCCGTACGGGTACTCACCGTCGACGAACCTCGATGGGCGACGACGATCGCCACGCCGTCAACAGTCGAACACTGACCAGCAGATCTCGTTGCGCAACCGCTGATCGTCGAGAACCAACTCGCGAATCGCATCCGGGAGCTGTTGGCGCTGCCAACGGCACTCGAGTCGTCCGGCGCTCTCGATCTCGCCTGCGGGGGCCGCCGCACGCGCCGCCTTGATCGCATAGGCCGCAGCACCGAGCTCGTGTGCGGCGACATGCGCCACCACCGCGGCCTGGCCGGCAGCGAATGCTGCGTGACGAGCTGCTCCGCTCAGCACTCTGGCCGCAGCCATCGCATGGCCGCCCGCCGAGCGGGACTGGGACATCGTGATCTCGCCTCGCGCCCATGCCCGAACCTGCTCGATCGCCTGGCGGGGCCGGGGGTCCGACGGCTGCACCGACTCGAAGAGGTGCAGAACGTGCTCCGCGCATGCGCCCGCCCACAGAGCCAGGAGCCGATGGTCGGAGTCCGTGAGCGTTCCCCCGCGGCGGATGGTGATGAACCGGGGGTCGCGGTCCTTGGGAAGGATCACGGTTCCAACGTAAGGGGAATGCTGCACCATCTCTCCCCCACCCCGGTCGGGGCCCATTGAAACCCCACGTAGGCCGACCCGACGGGACCTCCGGTGCTCGAGGGTGCACGATGCTGAGGTGAAACTCGACGAGGTCGACCTCGCCCGATATTGGCGGTTCGCCTTGCCGGCGGCGGTGGCGGGGTTCGTGGTCTCGGGGGCAGTGGTCGTCGCGGACCTGACCCTGTCCGAGCTCCCGGACGCGGTCGCGGGCCTCTACCTCGTCCTGTTCCTCGGCTTGGTCCCGCTGCACCTGGGAAAGGTGCTGACGTACCGGCGCCTCGGCATCGAGGTGTCCCAGCGCGACCACTCGGTCCTGTACTGGATCGTCCGATCGGTGCTCAGCGGGGCCGTGTTCCTCGCGCTCCTGCGCTGGCACGTGTTGTGGGGTGGCCGGGACCGAGAGTGGATGCTCGCGGCGATCATCGGGTTGTTCTATGTGGTGGGCGTCGCGACCGGCCTGCGCTACCGCCGCACGGTGCGGACGTCGGGCCCGGCGGGCCCCGCCGCTGCCGCTGGTCCGGCTGGCGTCGCCTCCCCTACCCCGCCTCCCGGGCCGGCACCGCTGTCCTGGTCGCCGTCCGATCCCTCGTCTACCTCCGTCCAAGCACCACCGAGCGGTGCGTCGCCGTGGTCCATGCCGACCGAGCCTCCCTCCGCCGGGGCTCGCCGCCGGACGACGTGGCCACCGCTGACCTGGCCGCGGACGGACGGTCCAGCGCCACCTGGGCGCCGGTCGGCGATGTCGCCCTGGCGGTTCCTACCGGTGCTCGTCTGGCTGGTCCGCTCGGCCGAACTGATCGACGGCGCCTACGCCGGCGATCAGGTGGCGCTCGATGCCGAGACCTTCCTGGTCCAAGGCCAGGGGAACCGGTCACTGGCGCTGGAGCGCATGCGCGACGAGGACTGGTCGTCCGCCGACATCGACCACGCCCAGCGCTACTACCAGGACCGCGACGCCCCACCGTCGGCCGCGGCGCTCAACCGCTACGTCGTGTTCATGGCCAGCAGGACGACGACGGCGGGCGTCGTGGCTCGTCTGGCCGTCGACCCCGAAGGCGAGTTGATCTCGAAGCCGACGCTCAACCACATCGGGGACATCTCGGTACGGCTGCCCGACGGGTCGAACGTCGCCGTCCGCGACTCTCTCTGCTGGAAGTAGCCGGAGGCACTGAGCGCACCCAAGGTCGATCACACCCCGGAACCCTGGCATTGGAGTATCGACGGAAGTTGGGTCGTCGCCGATGTGAGCGGTCCACGCGGCCGATGGCTCAGAGATTGGACCGCCGTGGCGTGTCGGGGTGCTGGATCACCATGGTCACCGCGGGGTCGTCGGCGTCCTGGGTCGAGTGCTGGGTGTATTGCGGCTGGTAGGGCTCGGCGAACGTGTAGGGGCTCGATGTGACCAGAGCCGTGTAGACCTCCTCCATCCTCGCCTCGTACTGCTCCCAGTTCCCTGCGATCTCCTCGTAGGAGGTGTCGTGGTCGCGGTAGGGGTCAGCGATGGTGCCGATCCCGCGGTCGAGGGTGGGCTTGCAGCCGGCCAAGGTGTCGCGCGCCACGGTCATCTCGGGCAGGACGCCGGCCTCGTCCTCGGTGGCGCCCAGGCCGAAGGAGAAGGTCAGGTCCAACGCGGGATCGTCCTCGGTCCCCGGCTCCATGGATCCTCGGATGATGATCGGGATGTCCCACCGGAACACCTTGTTGAGGCGGCTGGTACCCCCGTAGCTGGTGGAGGGGCATTCGAGGGTGTGCCCGGCGACGTAGAGCTCCTCCGAGCCCTGGGCCAGTGCCCAGCCGGGCCCGTGCTCGTAGCTGAAGACGGCCGAGCCGGTGACCTGCCCGTCGCCGTCCACCAGCAGCAGGCCCCGGATCTCCCCGAAGGCGACCTTACCGTCCTGCTGGCGGCCCATGATGCTGTGGCCGGTCCAGCCCACATCGCTGGTGTTCGGGTACGGCCGCAGCGGCTCCAGCTGCCCCGGGAGCGCGGCGGACACCGGGTGGGCGCCCTCGAAGGCCATGTCGACGCGGTAGGGCAGCACCATCACCGCGTCCTCGAAGTCCTCGGTGTCCGGGTCGTCCGGCTGGACGACCCGCAACACGTTCTCGATGTCGATCGTGCCGTCCTCGTGCAGCCACAAGGGGAGCATCGTGCGGATGTCGGCGGGCCGCAGATCGGGCCGCTCGGCGAGGACGGCGGCGACCAGGCCCGACACCAGCCCGGCGGCCGTCGACGTGCCACCCTCCCGCGCCGTGTAGGCACCGCCGGGGACCGGCAGCAGCATCTCGGCGGCGGGCGCCAGCACGTCGACGTCGGGCCGGTCCGGCGTGCACACCCAGCGATCACGGTCCTGGTCGTGCCCACCCACCGAGATCACCGTGTCGAGGACCGCCGGCCACTTGCGGGCATCGGGCGGCTCGTCGCAGTAGTCGGCGCCGCCACCGTTGTTGCCCGCGCTTGCCACGACCACGACGCCCTGCTTCTCGGCGTAGTCGGCCCCGGCCTGGATGTCGTCCGGGCAGCTCTCGAAGGGCCCCAGCGTCCGGCATCCTGCGCTCACCGAGAGGTTGATGACGTCGGCACCGTTGTCCACGGCCCAGACGATCGCCTCGGCGATGCCGACGTCCTCCTTGTTGATCGGCAGGATCGTCGACCCGGGGGCCATCCCGGGGACGGCCGTCCCCGGTTGCCCGGCGATCATCGAGGTGACGATGGTCGCATGGAGCTCCGGATCGTCCAGCCCGCTGAGGCTCTCGTCGCCCAGGTTCACCCCTTCGAGGACGGACGCGCCGTCGAACACCGGGTGGGTCGCTTCGAGACCGTCCATCTCGATGACGGCGACGGTGACCCCTTCGCCGGGGCGCTCCCACGGCAGCTGGTCCTGCCCCATCGCCGCGAGCTGCCACGGCGCAGCGATGCCCCCGCCGTCACTGTCGCTCTGGTCGGCGGTGGCAGCGGTGCCCAGGTTGGCCGACAGCAGCACCCGGTCCTCGGTCGGGTCGAGCTCGCCGGCGTAGGCGTCGTCGATGAGCGCCTGGGCCGCCTCGACCGATCCGACCGGCACGGTCTCGATCTCCGGCGGATCACCCTCGTAGACCAGAACGACCTCGAGCTCCTCGTCCGGCGCGGCGACCTCGTCCTCTGGGGGCACCTCCACCTCGACGCCAGCCGCCTCGGAGACCGCACCCTCGGCGGTCGCGCTCACGGTCAACTCGTGGACCTGCCCGGCCGGCCTCGGCGCAACGACGAGCGTGCACTCGGCCTCGCAGATGGACGCGGGAACCTCGACCGTCACGTCGCCGTAGCCCACCTGGTAGCCCGGGATCTCGTCGAGCGGGTCCCAGCCGAGCCGGACCTGACCATCCTCGACCGGCTCGGCGGTCAGGCCGGTGACCTCCACATCCAGCGCAGCCGGTTGCGGCCCATCCGGCGACGGGCCCCGGGGGTCGTCCGGCCCGTCGTCTCCACCGGAGCAGGCCGCCAGCACGAGGACGAGCGCTGTCGGGACAGCGATCCAGCGAGCCCGGACACAGCTCCTTCCCCAGCGACACCACATCCAGAGGAGCCTAGGAGCGAACAGGGACCGGACGAAGCCACCGATCGGGAGCTGGACGACCACCGCCAGCGGTTGCCACGCTTCCTGATCATCTGGGCTGCTGACAGCTCGACTCAGTAGGCCCCGAAGGAAGCTGGTCTCACGACGCTGGCCAGGGCCGGCGGTGGCATCCCAACGGGAAGCCAGAAGCAACCGTGCAACAGCCCCGTCCCGCCGCCGGCCGTCCCCGCCCCCGTCGGCCCCCACCGCCAGGCGATCCTCGAAACCCGCCGCCCCCTACCACCTCGCCGCAACGCCGAGATGTTCGGCAACGCTTGACGGCTGAACCGCCGCTGACCTCGTGCTGAGCTCCGCGGCTGGTACGCGCCTCCGCGAGGCGTGACGACGGAGGCGTGTGATCATCGCGCCGGCCATCAGCAGCAGGGATTGGTTGGTGATGGCTGGTCGGCGGGCGGTTCTCGCTGGTGTGCTAGCGGGTGAGCAGGGTCTCGGTGTCGAGCCGCGCCAGCTTGTGTGGGTTGCTCACGGCGTAGATGCGGGAGATGCGACCACCCTCGACCGCGAGGCTGACCGCGGTGAAGACCGCGCCTGGGAGGTCGATCCGGATCGCGGGTGCGCCGTTGAGGACCACGTTCTCCAGCTGTGCGCCGGGTGCCACGAAGGCGGACCTGGACAGGAGCTGCGCCACCCGGTCGGCGCCCTCGATCGGACGCCGGAACGCGGGCACGATTCCCCCGCCGTCGGAGACGAGGACGACGTCGGGAGCGAGGACCTCGAGCAGGCGGTGCAGGTCACCGCTCTGAAGGGCGTCGAGGAACCGCTCGACGGCTTGTTCCTGCTCGGCCCGGCTCACCTTCATGCGCGGCCGACGGTCGGCCACGTGCTCGCGGGCCCGGTGGGCGACCTGGCGCACTGCTGCCGGCGTCTTCCCGACCGTCTCGGCGATCTCGCCGTAGGGCGTGTCGAACACCTCGCGCAGCACGAACACCGCCCGCTCGGTCGGGCCGAGCGTCTCGAGCACGGTCAGCATCGCGATCGAGACGTTCTCGGCCAGCTCGATGTCGTCGGCGACGTCGGGGCTGGTCACGACCGGCTCGGGAAGCCACGCCCCGACGTAGTCCTCCCGCCGCCGCGACAGGGTGCGGAGCCGGTTCAGCGCCTGACGGGTGACGATGCGAACCAGGTAGGCGCGCGGGTCGCGCACGATCGACTGGTCGACGTTCGCCCACCGCAACCACGTCTCCTGGACGACGTCCTCGGCATCCGACGCCGAGCCCAGCATCTCGTAGGCGACGGTGAACAGCAGGCCGCGGTGCCGGGCGAACGCGTCCCCGGTCATGTCGGCGAGGCGACGTTCGACGGTTCGGCGAGCGGCAGCTCGCACACCTCCGAGAAGCCCTGCGACTTGATGCCCATCGCCACGTTCATCCGCGAGGGGAGGTTCGACACCGCGATCCATGCGGTGAGCTCCACCATCGCGACGGGCCCGAGCGCATCGAGCAGCCGGGCGAACAGCGCATCGGTGACCGCCGGCGGCGTCTGGCTCATCGCCTCGGCGTAGCCCATCACGTCGCGCTCCAACGGGGTGAACGCATCCGACTGGCGCCACCGTGGCACCTCCCGCACCTTGGCCTCGTCGAGCTCCCCGTTGTGCGCCATGAAGTAGCCGAGATCCATGCAGAAGCTGCAGCCCACCAGCGCCGAGACGGCCATGTCGGCCAACGACTTCAAGTTCGCGTCGCACCCGCTCCACTCGTCGGTGCTCCGTAGCAGCCCGAAGATGCCCTTGAACACATCGGGGTTGTGCCACATCACCTCGACGGATTCGGGCACCTCGCCGAACATCGCACGGCTGAAGTCCTTCACCTGGTCTCCGTAGGCGCCACTGATCTCTGCCTTGGGAATCCGCAGACCACTCGTCATGTCGACCTCCTGTAGTCGGTGTGCGCCATCAAGACACCAGCCCCTCCGGCGATGTGACACCCGATCCCGACTCGGTGCGGCGCGGACGGCCGAGCGGCACCGTGGGACGTCTCAGGTCAGAAGGCGACCGAGGCCCGTTCCCTGCGTGCCGACGGGCACGGTGGGCGGGAGCGTCTGCATCGCTCTGGTCAGCTCGTCGACGGTCCAGCGACCGTCGCTGGAGACCTCTTCCGCTACCGACCAGCCCTGGTAGATGCCGACCGAGCCGCCGTACACCGAGGAGACCTGGCCGGCGAACGGACAGGTCGCCGTCGCGAGGTAGGCGACGAGTGGCGCGACGTTCGCCGGGTCGAACGGGTCGAAGGCCTCGGTGCTCGCCGGCTACGAGGGTGCGCGGCCTCTGGCCCGACTGCTCCTCGACCGTGCCGGCGACGTGGACCGGCTGCAGGCGAGCCTCGCGGATCTGCACGGGTCGAGACGGATCACCCGCCACGGCGACGAGCGCACCCTGCCCGGCGAGATCCGGAGACGACTGAACGCCGTGCACGACGAGATGGCCAACCGCACGCTGTGACGGTACGTCGTGGTCCCGCTCGCATCAGGTCGACGCATCGACCGATCGGCTCCGCCGGCCGGCGTCAGCCGGCACGCTGCTCGGCGGTGTAGGTCCAGTCGGGCTGTTTGCGGGCGATGGCGGCGTCGTAGGTGACGGTGCCGTCGCCCATGTCGACGATCTTCGGTAGTGGGTAGCGGCGCGGGGATGTCGTGACGCGGTCGAGGTGGGCGACGACGTCTTCGGGGAACTCGCGCAGGATGCTGGCGACGACGTTCTGGAGCTCGACCGGCAGGTAGCAGCGGCTCTGGTCGGTCACCATCGGCAGTCGGGCCCCGAGCTCGGCGATGTCGTTGTCGTCGGCCGTGTTGTGTTCCAGACGTTCGAGCACCTCGCTGATTCCGCCGCTGTGGAGCTTGCACGCACCGCACTGCCCGCACGATTCGACGTACAGGAAGCGGGCGAACAGGCGCGCCACGGCCACCATGTCGGCGGTGTCGTCGTAGACGATGAACCCGGCGGAGCCCAGGCCGCTGCCGATGGCTTTGAGGTCCTCGTAGGTGGCCGGCACGTCGAGGTCACGGGCGGTGATGACGCCGTTGGCGACGCCGGAGAAGATGGCCTTGATGCTGCGACCGGGGCGGGGTCCGCCCCCGACGCGCTCGATCACGTCCCGGAGGGGAGTGCCGAGCTCGAGCTCGGCATAGCCGGGTCTGGCGACGTCGCCGACCACGGTGAAGACCATGGTGCCCGGTGACTCCCAGGTCCCCAGGGCCCGGTAGGACTCGGCGCCGTGGGCCAGGATGTGGGGCACGGCGGCCAGGGTCTCGACGTTGTTGACGATGGTCGGGTTGGCCGCCTCCCCTCCGGGATCGTTGCCCTGATGCGCCGACCAACCGATCTGCGGGCCCGCGGCGAACAAGCCGTGCAGGTAAGGCGGGTCGCGGCGCGGCAGCGGCTCCTCACCCTCGACGACCTCGAGGAGTGCCTTCTCCTCGCCGAACAGGTAGGAGTCGGGGCCCAGGACGAGGTCGATCGGGACGTCGCCCGCCAAGCCGGCCGCCTGCATCTCTGCGAGGGCCCGCTGAAGGATCGCGACCTCGGCGGTGAAGGTGGACTTGGTGGCGAGATAGGCGCGGGAGGCCCCTACGGTCGCCGCGGCGATGGCCACGCCCTCGATCACCTGGTAGGGGTTGTGGCGCAGGATCGCCCGGTCCTTGAAAGTGCCCGGCTCGCCCTCGGCGCCGTTGCACACCACGAAACGGCGATCGTCGCCGCCCTCGAGCACCGAGAGCCACTTGCGGCCGGTGCGGAACCCGCCACCGCCCCGGCCGCGCAGGCCCGACAGGCTCACCTCCTCGGCGGTCCGCCACGGGCCGATCGACCGGGCCACACGGAGGCCCTCGCCGCCGCCCCTGGCGCGGTAGTCGTCGACCGAGCGGACCCGGTCCCCGCCCAACACGACATGCGGGCTTCGGCTCGTATCCGCCGCCGAGACCTGTGATGGCGCGCGCCGCGGGAAAGGTACCGATGACATGGTTCTCCTTCACCGATGGGTACGCCGCCCGAGGGGAGATCGGGCGTGGGCTCCTACCGAGCTCCTGTCATCGGTGTGCCCCATGAAGACACCGGCCCAGCCCTCGATGTGACACCCGCCCCCTGACCCGACGCGGACCGGCAACCGGGCCACAGCTCCGAGATCAGACCGCAGGTCCGGTGAGAGCGGCGACCACGTAGGGGACTGTCAGGCCCGGAGCACCCAGCGCGCGCCTCTGCGCTGCCCGGGGTAGACGTCGAGTAGCGAAATATCGATCGATCTGCTCGCAATCGCCGGGCCCAGGCGAGGCGCGAGGTGACCGATCGGGCGCTCATCGTGGCTCATGCCGAGTGGGCCAAGGCGCACGGTGACGACGCTCGATCCCGGCGAGATCGGCGTTCAAAGGCCGTGGTTGGAGGTGCTGGCGGAGGTACGGGCCGAGATCGACGGGCACGAGGTACAGATCAGGTCGGGTCAGCACTTCATGGGTGGTGAGGACTCCGGTGATGAGCCCAGGACTACCTGCGCAGTGGGCCTCTCGGCAGCGCAACCCGGCTTCTCCTTGCACCCGCGGAGCCTCGGCTCGGCCGTGGGTCGGGGCGTTGGTCCTCCCGCCTTCGACCGCCGCTTCCTCGTACGCCGTCCCATGCATGCCCACGCCCTGCTCTCGTCCGACTCCCGGGCCTTGCTCCTGCGCCTGAGCCTGCCCGACCAGGTAGATCGTGCCGTGTCACTGGAGCTGACCGGCGACGTCCTGCAGCTGTCAGCGACGGGCCGGGTGGGCTGCTGGCGGGGCGTGCGAGATCAGCGGCGAGGGCCTGGTGTTGGGTTGTGGCGGCCGCCCTGGGGCGGGTGTCGGCTCGCGTGCGTGGTGGAGTCAGCGGCGCAGCGGGATGGCCCGCAACCGGGCGAGGGTTGCTTGGAACTCGCTGGCCCAGGGCCAACGCGTGGGCAGGTGCAGTTGTCGTGGTCGGCCGCCGTGGGTGAACCGCCCGGGGAGTGTGAGCAGCCGGCGGCGGAGAGTCTTGGCGACGATGGGCCCGGTGTCACCGGTGCCGAGGAGGTGGACCCAGCACTGCAGGTTGTAGGCGACGGTGGTGAGCACGGCCCAGGCGCCATCGGCGCGGAAGCGCGCGGAGGGGCAGTGGGTGAGCCCGGCGCCGTCTTTGAGGTCGCGGATGGCAAGTTCGATCTGGGCGTGAGCGCGGTGGTCGGTGTCGAGGGCGATGGTGGTGCCGGGCCGGTCGGTGGTGAAGGCGCGGATGTCGCCAGTTGGCGAACAGCTCTGCCTGGGCGCCCAGGATCCGGGTGCGGCGCACTACGAGACGGTGCCCGTCGCCGTAGGCGCACTCAGCGACCTCTGCCTCCATCACCCGATGCCCCAACCCTCGCTCAGTCTCCCGACCCGCAGCACGTCGGATGCTCGAACCATCACCGGCGCGCCACACGGTGGATCGAGGCTCAGTCCACCGACTCTGTCTGGTGATGGTTGTTCTTGCTGATCGCCGCCTTGGTCATCAGCCGCCGACGGTGCGGCTTGCGTCGCGGAGCAGGGTGCGCATGTCCGACCCGAACATCGTCTCCGGGATGATGCGGAAGAGGCGGCGGTTCGGCGTGAACGAGACCGCGATGTAGTCCTCGACGTTCAAACCGTCGTTGACCACCAGCGGCGCCTTCGGCGCGTGCGCGTCGAAGAACCGCCTGACCATTGCCAGGTCGTCGATGATCTCGGCCCGGCCGATCACCGAGACCGATGCGACGTAGGGGATGTCGAAGGCCACGCAGCACCTCGGGTCACGCACCACGTTGCGGTAGGCGATGCGGAAGACGTTCGAGCAGGTGTAGATCTCCCCGTCCATCACCTCGGAGCCCACGACTGCGCTCACCGGGTGCCCGTCACGCCGGAGTCGGGTGAAGACGGTCGTGGTCGCGTTAGCCACCACGACCATCATCTGCTCAGGCGTCATCTGGTGGAATGATCGGCGGTCCAACGGACCCAGCTCGACCGGTTCGGTGTGCTCGGCCATGTGCGTCTCCTTCACCCGTGGCGGCGCAACCGGGGAGCGATCGCGGTCATCGAGCAGTCCAGCCGCCGTCGATGGCGAGGACCTGGCCCGCGCAGTAGCTCGACGCGGCGGACGCCAGGAACAGGAGGGCCCCGTCGAGCTCGTGGGCTCGTCCGAAGCGACCCATGGGACAGGTCGAGGAGACGAACCGCTGGGCACCGGGGTCGTCGGCCATGTCGGCGGTCATCTCGGACGGGAACCATCCCGGGGCGATCGCGTTCACCAGCACTCCCTTGCGCGCCCATTGCGCGCCGAGCTCGCGGGTGAGGTTCACGACGGCACCCTTGGAGGCGCAGTAGCTGGCCTGCTTGATGGGGGCAGACGCGACGAGCCCGAGGATCGACGCGATGTTGATGATGTTCCCGCTTCCCGCTGCCAGCATCTGCCGCCCGACGAGCTGGGTGAGCTGGAACAAGGCGGTCAGGTTCACGTCGACGACGGTCCGGAACGTCTCGATGGCCTCGTCTTCGGCAGCGACGGGTGCGCCGATGCCGGCGTTGTTGACGAGTACGTCGATCCGACCGAACCGCTGGTTCGTGTGCGCCACCAGCCGATCGAGGTCCTCGGCGCGGGTGACATCGCAGCGCACGGGCTCGACGCCGCACGATGTGGCCAGCTCGGCGAGGCGCTCCTCACGCCGGGCGGCGGCCACCACCTCGGCCCCGGCGCTGCGGAGGACACGGGCGAAGCGGGCACCGAGTCCGCTCGACGCGCCGGTCACGATGGCGACCTTGCCGTCCAGCCGGAACATCTGAGCCGGGTCGGCCAGCACGGAGCCTTCGAGGGGGTCAGACACGGTCCCGGTACCCCGTGGTTCGCGATCGGCGACCGCCCGAGAGCATCAGCGGACGAGGACGCCAGGTCGCGCGGCGGCGTCATCGACGCCGCCGCGGCGGATGGGCTGGCCGTTCACCCAGACCCACGGGATCCCGGTGCTCCGGGCGACGAGGCGGTCCGCTCCCGCGGGCTGGTCCCACACCCGCTGCACACCCTCGCTACCGACGCGCTGCTGGTCGAAGGCCACGATGTCGGCGAACATCCCGGGACGCAGGACGCCTCGGTCGGCGATCCCGAACACCGATGCGGGCTGCCCGGTGAGGCGCCACACGGCCGCTTCGAGCGTGAGCACGCCCTTGTCCCGGTGCCAGTGGCTGAGGAGGTGGGTCGCGAAGTCGGCATCGCAGAGCTGCTGGGCGTGGGCCCCGGCGTCCGAGAGCCCGAGGATCGTCCGCTCGTCCTGGAGGAGCTCGCCGAGCTCGTCCTCGTCCGAGTTGGCGAGCACGATCCGGAACCTGGTCTCGAGCGAGTCCTCCAGGGCGAGGTCGAGGAGAACGTCGACCGGGTCGGCACCCGACTCGGTCGCGAGGTCGAGGATCGATGGGCCGTTCAGCAGGCCGGCGTGCACCTTCGACTCCTGGACGGTCATCACCGGCCACTTCGAGGCGAAGTGCTTCGAGAGCTCCGGCCGGGCCCGCTCGCGCCAGTCGGCTCGGGCGTACAACTCGGCGCGCTCGGCACGGGGGCGAGCGAGGATCTCGCGGAACGACGGCAGGGAGGCGAACGGGAACGGATCCTTCAGGTTCGCCTGCATCACGAGGGGCTTGCAGGACACCTGCGGCCACACCTCGCCACCGAGCCTGGCCTGGCGCTCGAGCGTCATCCGCGCGGTGTTCGCCCCCGAGCCGTAGCCCGTCAGCAACGCCGTCCACGTAACCGGCCGGCGGCTGTGCTCGGAGAGCTCGGCCAGCTCCTCGACGAACAGGCCGGGGCCGGCGGTCGCCTGGACGACGCCGCGGTCACGGTCGCTCAGGACGGTCGCCAGCTCGAAGATCTCCCCGTTCTCGGCACCTCGCGAGGGGACGGGCCGACCGCGGTCACCGACGTGCTGCGAGGCGCGGGAGGTGGCGAACCCGAGCGCCCCGGCGTCCACGGCGTCCACGACGATGGCGCGCATCTCGGCGATCTCCGCCACGTTGGCCGCTTCGCCGGCCCGGTCTTCGCCGAGCACGTAGAGGCGCAGCGGTGTGTGACCGAGCATCGCGCCGACGTTGAGGCGCTTGTCCGAGCGATCGAGACCGTCGAGGTACTCAGGGAAGGTCTCGAAGGCCCACCGCACCCCCGCCTCGAGCGCTTCGGCGTCCATCCCCTCGACGTTCTCGAGGGTGCGGACGATCGTCGAGCGGTGCTCCCGGCGCGTCGGCGCGATGCCGAAACCGCAGTTGCCCATGACAACCGTCGTCACGCCGTGCCAGGACGACGGCGTGAGGTCCGGGTCCCACAGGATCTGCGCGTCGTAGTGGGTGTGGATGTCGATGAAGCCCGGTGCGACGACCAGTCCCTCGAGGTCGACGACCTCGTCGTCGGGGCGATCGTCCACCTCGCCCACCGCCACGATCCGGTCGCCGGCGAAGGCGACGCTGCCCGGTCGGGCCGGGGCGCCGGTGCCGTCCACTATGCGTGCGCCGCGGAGCACCGTCCTCGTCGCTCCGCTCGTCGAGCCCATGGCGAGCTCCCTTCCCCGCTCACCCATGCTTCGCTCCGAGCAGCACGACCGCCGTCACGCAGGGCGCCGTGCCCCGGTTGTGCCAACGGTGGCGCGTACCGTTCTGGATGAAGATGTCGCCGGCCTTGAGGTGCACCTCTCGACCATCGTCGAGCTCGCACCACTCCTCGCCCGACAGGACGATCACTATGTCGACCGAGTCGGTCGCGTGCATGCCCGGGTCCTCGTCCTCGAAGTACCTGGCCCACCCGGGCATCTTCGACTCGAAGCCGGCACCGAGCTCCTCGTCGATCTCGGGCGCGACGTCCCCGGGAGGCTTCACCGAGATGACGACCCGGTACCCGCCGGCGGGGGCGAAGAAGTCGCCGAACACGTCGGGCGTCGAGCCGTCATTGGGTGCCACGGGGGTGGTGTCGGAGCCCCAGATCTGCGAGATGAAGTAGTCGGGCATCAGCTCGACACCCGGTACGACCTCGTCGCTCACGAGCACGGACCGTCCCTGCTCGTTGACGCCGGTCACGATCCGACGCGTCGCCATCGGTGGTCCCTCCTGGTCAGTGGAACTGCTTGGTGGTGACATTGCCGTCCGTGGCGACGTAGGACACCTCGAGGCCGAACGTCACGTGGTTGTCCTCGTCGTATGCGATCTCGCCGGGGAGGCCATCGGTGGTCAGGCCGGACCGCAAGGTGTCGGCGATCTTCTCGACGTCGGTCACCGTTCCGGCTTCGGAGAGCGCCGCGGCGAAGTGGTGGATGAAGTCGTAGCTCGGCGACACCTGGGAGATGCCCACCGGCAGCTCGTCCTCACCGATGAAGTCGAGGAACTTCGTGACGAAGGCCTTCGTCTCGGCCGACGCGGCCGGGCTGGTGAGGTCGGCGCCGAGCACGGGCTGGGCGATGCAGGGCCGCCCGGGGAGAAGCGACTCGCAGCGCGAGATGCCCTCGGGGAACAGGAGCACCGGCAAATCCTCCGACACACCGGCGGCGTCGAACTGTGCCACGTGGAGGTCGTTGGCCGCCGTGGTGAACCCGGAGACGATGACGTCCGGGTTGTCGTCCTCGAGTCTGGTCAACAGGGACGAGAGGTCCGTCGTCCCCACGGGGTACAGGTAGGTGTCGAGCGTCATCCCGGCCTCGTCGAAGGCCTCGGTGAAGCCCGGCGCGTTCTGTGCGGCCACCTGGTCGTCGGGCGCCACGAGGGCGAGCTTCTCGGCGTCCGGCACGAACTCGCGGATGGCGTTGACCGAGGAGGTGATGCGGGCGGTCGTCGGCAGCGTCATGAACATGAGCGGATAGTCGGGCGGGCCTGCCATGTTGATGACGGCGGAGCTCGACTGGAAGTTGAGGACGTTGCCCTGCTTGGCCACCTCGGCCACGCCGGGGCCGCTGGCGCCGATCGGGCCCCAGATGGCGATGGCGCCGGCGTCAGTGATCAGCTCGGTGGCCGCCTGCACGGCGCCTGCCTGCTCCGACCGGTCGTCGCGCACCTGCAGATCGAGCGTGTAGTTCTTCCCGGCCACGTCGATGCCGCCGGCGTCGTTGATCTCCTCCACGGCCATCTGGGCCGCGTCCCGCAAGGTCACGCCGTAGATGGCGAGGTTGCCGGACAGGGAAGCGACCATCCCGATCGTCACGGTGTCGGCGTCGGAGCCCGACGCGCCGCCGCCGGACGCGTCGGTGTCGTCGCCCGAACCGCATGCCGCAACGACGAACACGAAACCGATCGCGAGCGCCAACGCCTGGTGCCCCCTCCGCATCGCCATCCCCCTGTTTTCGTGTGCCCTCCGAGACCTTCGGAATAACTCTGATCAGAGTTTTACCTTCGCAGGTGCGCAGGATGCCTGTCAAGGCGCCGGCGGGCCTCCCGGCCAGCGCACGATCGAGCTCGTGATGCTGGACGGATCGGCGACGCCGGCCACCACCATCGCGTCGTGCAGCTCGTCGCTCATCTGGCCGACGACACGCGCGACGCCACGGCTGCCGGCCGTGGCGAGGCCCCACAGGTAGGGCCGTCCGATGGCCACCGCGTGCGCGCCCACCGCGAGCGCAGCCAGCACCTCGCTGCCGCGTTCGAAGCCCCCGTCCACCACGATCGTCGTCGCACCTGCGAGCTCGTCCACCACCTCGCGGAGCATCGCCAGCGTGCCCGGCGCGTTGCCGAGCGACCTCCCGCCGTGGTTCGAGACGTACACGGCGTCGGCGCCCGCCTCGTGCGCGGCGCGGGCATCCGCCGCGCACTGCACGCCCTTCACGAGCAACGGGACCTCACACCAAGTGCGGAGGGCCTCGACGAGATCCCATCCCGCGGTCGGGTCGAGGAGATCGGGAACGCCGGCGACCCGGGGGAAGCACCGCGCCAGGGTGCCCTCGACGACGGGCAGGTGGTCGGCGACGGGATCCGACCGGGAGCGCTCGAACCGACCGACCTGCGGCGTGTCCACGGTGATCACGACCCCGCAGTAGCCCACGCCCACCGCCTGTTGCACGAGGTCCCGCAGGGCAGCCCGGTCGCGGGTCGGGAACAACTGCAGCCACAGCGGGGCACGCGCCGACGATGCGATCTCGTCGAAGGCGAGGCTCGAGGCCATGCTGATGACGGCAATTGCCCCCACCTCACCCGCGCCGTCGACCGTGGCCCGTTCGGCTTCGGGGTGCACGAACGCATGGTGCCCGGTCGGGGCCAGAAGAATCGGTGTGGGCACGAGCTGGTCGAGCACCCGCCAGCGAGGGACCTCCGGGCGCTCGATCCCGCTCAGGACCCGCTGCACCAGCCAGGGCTGGCGGACCGAAGCGCGGTTCGCCCGGACGGCGTCACCGTCCTCGACGCCCTCGTCGACATGGTCGAAGACGAAGGACGGCAGGCAGCCGCGGGCCCGCTCCCGCCATGCCTCCACCGAGGCCGGCCAGGCCGGGCCGGGCCGGTCGACGTCCGGTGCCGCCGTGGTCATGCCCCGAGCTCGAAGAACATCCGCCGGATCTCCTGGCCGCCCCGCAGATGCTCGGCCCGCTCCTCGAGGACGGCAGTGCCCCGCGACAGGAGCACGACCCGGTCCGCCGTCGCCAGGGCGAACGGGATGTCCTGCTCGACGAGCAGGATGCCGACGCCCAAGTCGTCGCGCAGGCCGTGGAGGACGTCTCGCAGATCCGTCAGGATCGCCGGCGCGACGCCCAACGAGGGTTCGTCGAGCAGCAGGAAGCGGGGGTTGGCCATCATCCCTCTCGCCACCGCGACCAGCCGCTGCTGGCCGCCGCTCAGGGCCGACGCCTTCCGCCGCCCGAGCCCGCTGAGGGAGACGCGGTCCAGCCAGCGTGACTCGTCCGCCTTCACGGCCTCTGCATCCGTGCGAACGAAGGCGCCGAGCGAGAGGTTCTCGCTGACGGTCATCCCCTCGAAGAGGGTTCGTCCCTGGGCCACGAGCGTGATCCCCGCTTGCACTCGGCGGCGGACCGACCAGCCGGAGATCTCCTCGTCGGCGACGGTGACCGAGCCGCCGGACGGAGCCACCAAGCCGGCGATGGCCTTGACCGTCGTGCTCTTGCCAGAGCCGTTGAGGCCGAGCAGAGCGACGATCTCCCCCGGCGCGACGGTGAGGTCCAGCCCGCGGAGGACCTCGTTGGTGCCGTACGCCACCCGAAGACCCTGAGCCCGCAGCATCAGCCGAGGTCCCCGAGGTAGGCGGACTGCACGATGTCCATCGCGATGACCTCGGCCGGCTCGCCCTCCGCGATCTTCAGCCCGGTCGCCATCACGAGCAGCCGGTCGCACAGCGGCAGCACGTACTCGAGCTCGTGGTCGATGATCGCCAGCGCGTGTCCGTCGTCCTTCAGGCGCGTGAGGATCGTCGTGATCTCGTGCACCGCGACCGGGCTGAGCCCGGCAAAGGGCTCGTCGAGCAGGAGCGCCTCGGGCGAGAGGGCCAACGCCATGGCGACGCCGAGGATTCGGCCCTGGCCCCACGACAGGTCGCCGGCGCTGGTGTCCGCCAGCTTCGAGAGGCCGGCGTAGTCGAGCAAGCCGTCGCAGTCCCACGTGGTGGCTCGGTCCGACCGGTGCTCGGCGGCCACGCAGGCGGCCTCGAGGTTGTCGAGCACACTGAGCCCGGGAAAGGCCATCGCCTGCTGGAAGGTGCGGGCGAGGCCCATGCGGGCCCGCTCGTGGGCCGCTGTGCGCGTGATCGATCGACCGCGCCAGCGGATCTCGCCGCCCGAGGCGCGGGTCGCCCCGCTGAGCACGTCGAAGAGCGTCGTCTTGCCCGAGCCGTTGGGCCCGATGACTCCGACGACCTCCTCGGAGTGGAGCTCGAAGTCGACGCCGCCGAGGGCCAGCACCCCGCCGTAGCGCTTCTCGAGGCCGGTCGCCGACAGGACGATCGTGTCGTCAGGCACGGACCTCACCGTCCTGCACCAAGTCCCCGCCATCCCCCGGTGCCACGCGACGGACCGTCCACCCTCGCCACCGGCCGGCCCGGAGGGCGCCGCCGACGACGCCGTCGGGCAGCAGCAGGATGACGACCACGAGCATCGAGCCGTAGGCGAGCCGCGTCCAGTTCGGACTCAGGTCGAGCACCTCGGGGAGGTAGGCGAACACGATGCTGCCCACGAGCGGCCCGGCCCAGTGCATGATCCCCCCGAGCAACACGATCAGGATGATGTTGATCGAGAGCTGTGCATCGAACGTGCCCGGCTCCACGTAACGCAGGTAGTAGAAGTACGTCGCCCCGCTCATGGCGCAGCCGGCACCGGACAGCGCGAACACGATCAGGCGTTCGCGCAGCACGTTGATCCCGAGCGACGCCGCCAGCGCGGGGTTCTCCCGGACGGCCTTGCCCCGCCACGCCGCCTTGGTGTTGGTGTACAGCGCATAGGCCAGCACGACCACGGCCAGCACGCCGGCGGCCAGGTAGTAGAGGTCCTCGGCGGTGGTCACGACGTAGCCCCCCACCTCCGGGCTCTGCAGCGCCGAGAGGCCGAGCTGGCCGTTGGTGACGCTGGTCCAGTTGCGGGCCACGAGGACGAGGAGCTCGGCGACCACGAGCGTGAGGATGACGAACGACGAGCCGCTCGTGCGAAAGCCGATGAGGCCCAGCAGCACCGCGGCGGCGGCGCCGCCGACGGCAGCCAGGCCGAGCTGCAGCGGGAACGAGGTGCTGACCTCCGTCGCGACGTGCGCCGCCACGTACGCGCCGAGGCCGATCAGCGATGCCGACGCGATCGAGAAGATCCCGGCGGATCGGAGCGCGAACCAGAAGGCGTAAGCGGCGATGGCCAGGACGAGCATGTTCGTCGCCACGGACAGGAACCGGCCGTTCGGCGACAGGGACGGGAGGGCGACGACGAGGATCGTCACGAGGGCGCCGCCGACCCCGAACCGCACCCGCTCCGTCGAACGGTTGGCCACGACCGCGCTCGGGCGTCGCAGGACGGTGAACGTGGACTCCCCCAGCCCGGAGCCCGAGCCGAAGAGCCCGTTGGGCCGCAGCACCAGCACGAGGACCGCGGTGGCGAGGGCGAAGGCCTCCGACCAGGGCAGGGAGATGTAGGCCCCAGCCATGGTCTGCACCACGCCGAACAGGAGGCCGGCCACCACGGTCCCCTTGATGCTCCCGAGCCCGCCGACGATGGCGACCGCGAACGCGGTGAGGACGATCTTGAAACCCGAGAAGGCGTCGAAGGGGTAAGCCGTCGCGAACAGGCCGCCGACCAGGCCCACCAGCACGCTCCCGGCGAAGAAGGCGCCGGAGATGTAGCGGCCGGCCGGGATCCCCATGAGCTCGGCCGAGACCCGGTCCGACGCCAGCGCGCGTAGGGCGCGGCCGACCCTGGTGAGCTCCAGGATGGCGAACAGCACCAGGCAGGCGATGGTCGTCACGACCAGCAGCACGAACCGCGGCTGGTCGATCGTCACCCCCGCCACCGTCCAGCGCCCGGCGAAGGGCGGGTCGATCTTGTAGAGGTCCGTGCCCCAGATGAGGACGTAGGCCGTCTGGAGCACGACGACCAGGCCCAGGGTCACCACCAGCCCGTTGACGGGCCTGTCCATCGTCCGGCGCAACAGGCCCTGGTGGAGGAGCTCGGACGCGATGCCCACGAGGATCGCGGCCAGCACCAGCGCCAGCACGACCGGGACGCCGGCTGACGTCAGGGCGTAGACGAGGAACCCGCCCAACGTGAGGAGCTGCGCGATCGTCAGGTTCAGCAGCCCCGTGAGCCCGTAGATCAGCGTGATGCCGAGGGCGACAGAGATGTAGATGGCCGACACGGCGGCCGCGTTGTAGAGGTGCTGTACGAACGTCGTCATGGGAACGTGTTCAGTGCCGGGAGGCCCTGCGGACAGCCTGCTGCGCGCGACGGGTCAGCATCGAGCCAGGTCGACGATCGCCGCCGCCACTTGGTCCACGTCCAACAGCCACTGGTGCTCGAGCGGCGGCGCATAGGGCGCCGGGAGCGATTCGGTCGCGACCCGGCGCACGGGCGCGTCCAGGTCCCAGAAGCAGGCGTCCGCGACCTGGGCCACGATCTCCCCGCCGAGACCACCGAACAGGGCGGCCTCGTGGGCCACGAGCAGCCGCCCGGTACGGCGCACGGAGGCCTGCACCAGGTCCATGTCGAGCGGTGCGACCGTCCGCAGGTCGATCACCTCGGTGTCGATGCCCTCGGCGGCGGCTCGCTCTGCGGCAGCCAGCACGTGGTGCACCATGCGCGACCAGGAGACCACCGTGAGGTCGTTGCCCGGTCGCCGAACGACACCCTTGCCGATCGGCACAAGGTGGTCGGCCGGTGGGCGCGGCCCCTTCAACCCGTAGAGCAGCCTGTGGTCGATGAACACGACCGGGTTCGGGTCGGCGATCGCGGCCCGCAACAGCCCGTAGGTGTCGGCGGGCGTCGACGGCATGATCACCGTCAGGCCGGGGATGTGGGTGAGGAGCGCCTCCAGCGACTGCGAGTGCTGGGCCGCCGACGAGCGCCCGGCGCCGAACTGGGTCCGGACGACGAGCGGGAGCTGAGCGCCGCCGCCCGTCATGAACCGGAGCTTGGCCGCCTGGTTCAGGAGCTGGTCGAAGCAGACGCCGATGAAGTCGAGGTACATCACCTCGACGACCGGGCGGGTGCCGGCCATCGCGGCGCCCACCGCGCCGCCCACGATCGCCGTCTCGCTGATGGGAGTGTCCCGCACCCGACCGGGAAACCGCTCGGCCAGGCCACGGGTGAGCCCGAACACGTTGCCACCCTCGGCCACGTCGATCCCGGCCAGCCACACCGTCGGGTCCGCGTCCATCGACGTGCCGAGCGCCTCGGCCACGGCGTCCATCACGCGGAAGTCGTCCGGGAGCCCGTCGGCGATGAGCCCCTCGCGCACCTCCGGCCGCGGCGAGAAGAGCACCGACCGGGCGAACTCGAACGTCGCGGTGTCCGCCTCGCGGGCGGCGGCGATGGCGTCCTCGACCTCGGCGGCGACCGTCTGCTCCACGCCGTCGAGCTTCTCGACGGGTACACCGTCGGCCAGGAGCCGATCGCGGGCCAGCATGATCGGGTCGCGCTCGGACCAGCCCTGCACCTCGTCCGCCGCGCGGTACCGCTCGGGGTCGCCCTCGTAGTGGCCGCGCACGCGGTAGGTCACGGCCTCGACGAGCACGGGGCCGCTGTCGCCGGCGCGCACGCGGTCGACGAGCCCCACCATCGTCGTCGCCACCGCGACGACGTCGTTGCCGTCCACCGTGACGGCCTCGATGCCGTAGGCGAGGGCCCGCTCCACCACCGGCACGGGATGCTGGAGGGCGTAGGGCGAGAACTCGGCGTAGCCGTTGTTCTCGCACAGGAAGATCACCGGCAGCTTCCACATGGTCGCCAGGTTGACCGCCTCGTGGAACGCGCCCTGGGCGACCGCTCCGTCGCCGAAGAACGCCACGACGACCCCGTTGCGGCCGAGCACCTGGAACGCGGATGCGACGCCGCTGGCGATCGGCAAGCCCGCGGCAACGATGCCGTTGGCGCCGTAGACGCCCTTGCCGATGTCAGCGATGTGCATCGAGCCGCCGAGCCCGTGGCACGAGCCGGTCTCGCGCCCCATGAGCTCGGCGACCATCGCTCCGAGGGACACGCCCCGCGCGAGGCAGTGACCGTGGCCGCGGTGCGTCGACACGATGCCGTCGGCCTCCTCGAGCGGCCAGCACCCGCCGACGGCGGTGGCCTCCTGGCCGATGGAGAGGTGCACGAAGCCCGGGATCTCGCCGTCGCGGTACAGCGCGCCCGCGCGCTCCTCGAACCGGCGGATGCGCGCCATCCGACGGTAGAGCTCGAGGACATCCAGCGCAGGCCCTCCCGGGCCGGCCTCGCCGCTCACGTCCCGTCCGGCGCGGTCAGGCCGAGGCCTTCGATCAGCAGGGGCACGAAGCCGCCCCACCAGCTGACCGTGAAGAGGAGGTCGAGCGCACCGTCGTCACCCCAGGACGAGGTCGCCCGAGACCAGAGGTCCGCGGGGATCCCGTCCCCGTCGAGCAGGTGGGCGGCGATGTCGACGGCGAGCCGAGCGGCGTCGGAGAAGGCGTCCGCCGTGACGTCGTCCGTCTCGAGTCGGACCAGCTGCTCCTCGGTGAGCCCGGCCCGGGCCGCCATCGGCAGGTGCTCCAGGCGCTCGTACTCGACGCCGCGGCGCTGTGCCATCCACAGGATGACGATCTCGCGCACCTCAGCCGGCAGGGTCGCCCGGTTCAGGAGGGCGTCCGAGAGCAGGATGTACGGCCGGAACGAGTGCGGCGCGTTGGCAATGAGCCGCAGGATCGTGAGGTCCTGGCCAGTGGCCTCGAGCTTGCCCATCACCCGCTGGGCATCCCCCGCCAGGTCGGCCGCCGAGCGCCGGGGCAGCTGGGCGTGGTTGGGCGATCGGTCGGTCGCCATCAGGCGCTCGGCCCGCCCGTGGGGGTGGCCGCCCGCAGGCCGAGGGCCTCGACGAGGCGCGGGGCCGCCTCGGCGGCCAGCTCCAGGACGCCGGCGGCGTCTCTCGCCCAGATCGGATGCTCGACCTCGACGATCCCGATCCCGGCCGAGCCGGCCCGGGTGGCGGACATCTCCGCGAGCCCGACGAACGGGTCGGTGACGACGACGGCCGCCGGCACACCCTGCTCGGCGCAGTGGACGGCATCGTGCACGCTGCACGACGTGCAGGCGCCGCAGTCACCGACGCCACTGACCACCAGGTGGGCGCGCCGCAGCATCTCCGAGCTCGCCGACGCGCTCAGCGCGTGCGATGCGGTGGGCTTCGTGACGACGAAGTAGGACGCGGCCGCGCCGAGGCCGACCATCTCGTCGCCGATGGCGACCAGCAGGTCGCGCGCTCGGGTCTTCGTGTTGTCGACCAGTGCCAGCACGGCCTCCGGCGGCGGCTCGCGGCGCGCCGCGGTGGCGCGCGCCGCCCCGGTCCGCGTCACCGTGGGCAACAGCAGCTCGATAGCCATCTCGCTCTCCTCATGGTGGGGTGGGCTCGCCGGGCACGTCGACGGGCCGGGTGGTGGGGCGGGCGGTCGCCGTTCGGGCCCAGGCGGGGATGACGACCGACCAGCCGGCCCCGGCGCCGCCGGCGCAGGCGACCACGACGTGCTCGGGGGCCACGGTCAGGATGCGCCCGTCGGCATCGGCCGACCGGTGGTAGGTGGTCGCCGCGGCCGGGTCGACGCCGGCCGCGGCCAGCTCGGCCCGGGTGACGTGCGAGTGCTCCGAGATGGCCGCCTGCACGTCGCTCGGGCCGAGGCCCGCGCCGGCGAGGATCGAGGCGTGCTCGGGCCCGAGGACCACGATGCACGAGGTGCCGGTGCCCGTGCCGTTCTGCGACGGGTCCCGCAGCGGGGCCGCGAGCGTGCGCAGCAGGGCGTCGGGGTCGCCGCCGAAGCGCTGGACCACCTGGCGCGGGGCATCGGCCGGCAGCAGGGTGACCGTCGTCGAGGACGCGGGATGGCCGAGCCGCTCGCGGAGCGGACGCCAGCCGGACGGGGACAGGCCCTCGCGGAAGTGGAACGTGAGCTTCCCGGCATGGCCGAAGGAGCTGGCGTCCAGCTCGCCGGGCCGCGCGTCGAGGGCCGCCATCGCGCCGAGCCGGACGGCCCGGCCGATCGTGGCGTTCGGACGGTTGCCGGGCCCGAGGAGGTTCGCCCCCGCGTTCATGCCGATCTCCGCGGCGTACGGCCCCGACGCCACCGCGGCGATGGCGGCACCACCCGTCGACGAGAGCACCGCGTGGAGGTTGAACGCCGGGTCGAACATGGCGTCCCATGTGGCCAGCACGATCGGGAAGTAGGACGGGAGGCACCCGGCCATCACGGCACACACGGCCGCCTGCCACACCGTGACCTCGCGCCCGCGTTCCTCGAGCCCGCCGAGCGTCCCGCCCGGTGGCCGGCCGCCGCCGCGCACCATCTGCTGCACGGCATCGACGGTGGCGGGGACGAGCGGCAGGCCGTCGGACCAGCGCTGCTCGAAGAGCGCCTCGATGCCCTCCTCGAAGGACTCGCACCGCAGCCGGTCCGCCTGCTCGAGCGAACGTGACGGCGTCACCATCGGGGCACCTCGCGCTCCGCCATCAGCGCAACGCATCGCCCGGGTAGGTCAGTCGCAGCGGACCGTCGGCGGCGAGGGCCTCGCCGATCCGTCGCACCGCGGCCCGCACATCCTCCTCGTCCACCATGCGATCTCCCCCTTCGGCCGAGGGTGCTCGGCGGGCCGCCGGACAGCGGTCGGCCGAGCACCCGCCCGGTCACTCGACGAACTCGGTCGTGTTGTCCTCGGTGACCCTGACGATGCCGCCGGTGCCCTTGACGCTGCCGTCGTCGTTCGTGCTCATCGTGCCCTGCGCTCCCTCGAGGTCGGTCTGAGCGTTCAGCGCGGCGGCGATGTCCTCGCCGTCGGTGCTCTTCGCCTCGAGGATGGCGTCGATGAGACGGTTGGCCGAGTCGTAGCCGCCGGCGGCCGAGAAGTACGGGTTGCGGCCGTACTTCTCCTCGTAGGCCTGCTCGAACTCCACGGAGGCCGGGAAGGGGAAGCTCGGGTCGAAGCTCGTCCCGAAGATGGAACCGACCGACGACGGTGTCTCGACGTAGGCCTCGTTGGCCATCGACAGCTGGCCGTAGACCGGCAGCTCGAGGCCGGCCGACTTGGCCTGGTCGTTGAAGGTGATGTTCGCCTTGCCCGAGAGCAGCAGCACGATGGCCGTCGCATCGCTCGAGCGGATCTCGCTGATCGGTGTCGAGTAGTCGACCATGTCGGCGGTGATGCCGGAGTCACCGACGACCTCGATGCCGAGATCATCGAACTGCGGCTTGAAGATGTCGTCCCACTCCTGGACGATCACCGGGTTGTCGGTCTGGTGGACGGCGTAGACCTTCTCGTGGCTGTCCTCCCCGACGAGCTTGGCCGTGCGGTCGACGAAGTCGAGCTGGTTGACGCCGCCCCGGAACACCAGCTCGGGGTCGATGACGCCGGCGGCCGACGCGGTGGTGAGCATCAGTGGGATGCCCCCGTCGTCCACGCTCTCGTACACGGCGAGCGCACCCTCGGAGTTGCAGAGGCCGAAGATCCCGGCGACGTCCTCGCCCGTCAGCGCCGCGAACCCGGTCACTGCACCTTCCGGGGTGGAGACGTCGTCCTGCTCCACGAGCTCGAACTCGGTGTCCGACTGCCGCTCGTTGGCCAGCTCGACCGCCAGCGCTCCGCCGTCGCGCTCGTCAGAGCACGAACCGGCGTGGGGACCGGTGAGCGACGTGAGCACCCCGATCTTGACGGTGTCGGGCAGACCACCCTCGGAAGAACCGCCCGAGCTCGTGTCTTCGCCGCAAGACGAAACCACGAGCGCAAGCGCCAGAACCATGCCGATCGCCGCAGACCGGCCCCTCGTCTCAACCATGTCCGTATGCCCCCCTGCCGTCGTGGACGCTCTCGCAGCGTCACTATCTAGGCGCAGAATATATATGAATCGCAGGTCAATGACCAGGGTGGATCTCCGTCACGCCCCGGAACGGAGGACCCGCCCCGGGTGCACCGCCGTCGCGGGGCCGCCGACCACCTGCGCGCCATTGATCCAGGTCGCCTCGATCCCCTCGCTGCGATGCACGAGCCGCTCCGCTCCGGCGGGCTGGTCGGCGATCCGCTCGAGAGGCCCCTCGGCGACGGCCCCGGGGTCGAACACGACGACGTCGGCGTAGGCACCGGCCCGCAGCTCGCCCCGGTCGACGACGCCGAAGACAGCCGCGGGGTGGCTCGTGAGCCGCCACACGGCTTGCTCGAGGCTGAGGGCACCGAGGTCCCGGCACCAGTGGCCCAGCAGGTCGGTCGGGTACGAGGCATCGCAGAGCTGGTTGGCGTGGGCGCCGGCGTCGGAGATGCCGAGGAGGCACCGCTCGTCCTGGAGGAGCTCCGCGACACCGGCCTCGTCGCCGTTGGCCAGGATCACACCGAAGCGGGTGCGCAGGTCCTCCGCCAGGCTCAGCTCCACCATCACCTCGAAGGGCGTCACGCCGGCCTTCTCGGCCAGATCGGACAGCCTCGGTCCGTCCACGAGGTCCGGATGCACGGTGGACTCCTGCACGAACATCGTGGCCCACATGCCCTCGCCCCGGAGCGCGGTGATCTGCCGACCCGCCTCGACGACCCAGGCCCCGTCGGCATAGAGCTGCCTGCGGCCGTCGTGGTCGAGCCGTACCAGCTCCTCGAAGATCGGCACGTTGTTGAACGCGTAGGGATCGCCCAACGTGACCTGGAACATCATCGGCTTGCAGCCGATCTGCGCCCACACCTCGGCGCCGGTGCCCATCGTCTCGTCGAGCGCCCGGCGCGCCTCCTCGCGCGAGTACTTGCCGGTCAGCAGCGCCACCCAGGTCAGCGGTCGCCCCGTGCGGCGCGCGATCTCGTTGAGCGTCTCGTTCGGGAGCCCGCGCCCGGGGAAGCCCGGCGTGATCTCGATCACGCCGGCGCCGCTCTCGCCCACCACGTCGCACAGCCGCATCAACTCGTCGAGCTCCGCCACCAGGCTGGGAGCCACCCGGCCGTCGAGCGATCGGTGACTCGTCTCGCGCGAGGTGGAGAAGCCCATCGCACCCTCGGCGAGCATGTCGCGCAGGAGGCCGGCCATCGCCTCGAGCTCCTCCGGCGTGGCCGCCCGCTCCATCGAGTCCTGCCCCATCGCGTAGAGGCGCAGGGTCGTGTGCCCCGCGAGCACGCCCACGTTCAACGTCAGGGGGAGCGACTCGAGCAGGTCGAGGTACTCAGCGAACGTCTCGTACCGCTCCCACGGGATGCCCGTGCGGAGCGAGGCGAGGTCCATTCCCTCGACGCCCGCGAGCACCTGGCACATCGTCTCGCGGTGCTCGGGGCGGATCGGCGCCAGGCCGAAGCCGCAGTTCCCGGACACGACCGTGGTGATCCCGTGCCACGACGACGGGGTGAGGTCGGGGTCCCAGAACATCTGCGCGTCGTAGTGCGTGTGGACGTCGATGAAGCCGGGGGCCACGGCCCGACCGGCGGCGTCGAACTCGACCGCGCCGGTGCCCTCCACCACCCCGATCGCCGCGATGCGGTCGCCCTGGATCGCCAGGTCGCCGACGTACGACGGAGCGCCGGTCCCGTCGACGATCGTCCCGCCGCGGATCACGTAGTCGTACATCGCACCTCCCTCAGCCGGCCTCAGCCGGGCTCATCCGGTCGTCTCCGCCGTCGCATCGGCGCCGTTCGCCGGGCCGGGCCCGGTCTGGCCGGCACCCCAGGCCTTCCAGGACGGGCTCACCGTCCCGGCCCTGGCGGACTCGAGGATCACCTGCTCGCGCTCGCGCCGAGCGACCGCCCGGGCGAGCACGTCGTCGAGCAGCTCCCGCGGGATGCAGACGATGCCGTCGTCGTCGGCGACGACCACGTCGCCGGCGCGAACCTGTACCCCGGCCAGGCTCACCGGCACGTTCACCTGGCCCTCGATCGAGCTGTTGGCCCGCTCCCCCACGTAGACCCGCCGCGACCACACCGAGATCCCGATCTCGCGGAGGCGGGCCACGTCGCGGGCGACGCCGTCGATGACGACGCAGCGCACCCCGTGGGTGTGCGCCAGCTGGCCGGTGAGCTCACCCCACGTGGCGGTCTGCCGGTCGGACACGACGATCAGCGCGTCGCCGGGCCGGGTGGCGCCGATGGCGGGCAGGAGGCTCGCGGTGCTCCCCGGGGGGCTGGCCACGGTGACGGCCACGCCGGCGACGGCGCCGCTGCCCGAGCGCCGCACCAGCGTGTCGGCATCGATGGCGAGATGACGGGTCAGCGTGGGGCCCAGCTCGCTGGCCACGAGCGATGTGCCGAGGGACGCGAGCTGGTCGAGCACCTCGGGGGCGACGCCCTCGGGCATCGGGCCGACGAGGCCGGGCTCGAAGTCCTCGAGGCGCAGCGTCATGCCGTCACCGCCGGAGCCGGGGCGACACCGCCGAGCCCGCCGCGCCAGACGACCTCCGAGGGGAGCGGGTGCCGGTAGAGCGCGGCGGCGTTGCCGTAGCAGATCGCCTGCAGCTCGGCCTCGGTGCAGCGGCCCTGGAGGGAGCTGACCACGCCCTGGCTCTCGGGCCACGTGGAGTCGGCGTGGGGGTAGTCGACCTCGAGGAGGATGTTCTCGGTGCCGATGCGCTCGCGCAGCTCGAAGACCGACGAGTCCTCGAGGAGGCAGAACCAGAAGTGCCGGCGCATGACGTCGGCGGGCGGGTCGTCGGGCGAGGGCCAGTTGCTCATCAGCTCCGTCCCGTAGTGGACGTCCCAGTAGTGCTCGAGCCGGTCGAGGATCTGTGGCACCCAGCCGATGCCGCCCTCGCTCAACGCGACCTTGAGCCCGGGGTGGCGCTTGAACGTACCGGAGAAGAGCCAGTCGACCGCGGTGATGCCGGCGTTGAACGGGAACAGCACAGTCCTCGCCTCCTGGGGCGCATCGGCCGACGCCTGGAGCACCGACGAGGACGACCCGACGTGGAGGCACACCACCGTCTCGGTCTCGTCGCAGGCCGCGAAGAAGGGGGTCCAGTGGTCGGTGTAGAGCGATGGGAGGCCGAGGGCTTCGGGGTTGTCCGCGAAGGCGACGGCCCGGAACCCCCGCGCCGCGTTGCGCCGGATCTCCGCGGCGGCCAGCTCCGGGTCGGCCAGCATCGGGATCTGGCAGGCCACGATGCGACCGGGGTGCCGGGCGGCCCAGTCCTCGATGTGCCAGTCGTTCCACGCGCGCACGAGAGCGAGGGCGAAGCCGCGGTCATCGCGCAGTGCGAACCGCTGGCCGCTGAAGCCGCACAGGTGCGACGGGAAGTTGAGCGAGGCGTAGGCGCCGGCGATGTCCATGTCGCGGACGCGGGCGTCGATGTCCCATGCACCCGGGCGCATCTCGTCGAAGCGGGCCGGCTCCATCCGCCACTCCTCGCGGGGCCGGCCGATCACCGCGTTGTACCCGATGTTCGGGTCGGCCTGGCCGTCGGTCACCCAGAGCTCGGCGCCATCGTCCCGCTCCTCGACGTGCGGGCCGCGCTCGACGTACTTCTGGGGGAGGCGCCCTACGAAGGCGTCGCGCGGCTCCACCAGGTGGTCGTCCACCGACAGGATCGGGCAGACCACCTCCTGCGGTTCGGGCTCCGGGAGGAAGGTGACCGTTCCCCCCGATCGCCCCGCGGCCCGGGCCTTCTCTATGAGCTTCGTGTCGAAGTTCTCCTGCACCATGTGGCTACCTGCTTCCCTCGACGGGTGGGCGCGGCGTGCGCCAGATCGGTGCCGAGTCGCCCGTCCTGAAGATGATGAGGACCGTGCAGCCCCCGGGCCCCGCGATCAGCGGGCCGTACGGCGTGTTGGCGCGGACCACCCGGATGTCGCCGGGGCCGTACCACCTCCGGCCGATCTGTTGCGTGCCCTCGAGCACGATCTCGGCGTAGTCGGTGGGATGGGTGTGGGGCTCGACGCGGTGGCGGGGGCCGAAGCGCACCCGGTGCACGACCGGTGCGTCCGCATCGCCCTCCGGCCCAATGGCGAAGCACGCCTTCTCCCGGGGACCGGTGTGCGACGGGACGTCGGCCTGGGCCGCGGCCAACGCCGTCCACGACGTGTCCCACTGGCGCCGCCGCCGCTCACCCGTCGTCATCGCGGTGCCTCCCGATCATCGTCGCTACCGGGTCCCGAGTGGGGACGGCTGGAACCGGAACACCCGCTCGGCGTTGCCGCGCCGCACCCGCCGCTGGTCGGCGGCGTCCAGATGGCCGAGCTGCTCGTCGATCACCTTGCGGACGTCGGGCCAGATCGTGTCGGCGTGCGGGTAGTCGACCTCGACCATGATCGCCTCGACGCCGAGCTGCTCGATCTGGTCGGCCCCGACGTGGTCCTCGATGAAGCAGCCGAAGATGTTCCGGCCGAAGTACTCCGACGGCGGGCGACGGACCTCGGTGCCGCTGTAGGGCGCCCGCTGGTTCCAGTACCGGTCGAGCGTCTGGAAGACGAACGGCATCCAGCCGATGCTCGCCTCGGAGTACACGACCCCGAGCCCCGGGAACCGCTCGAACGTCCCCGAGAGGGCGTACTCCGTGAGGGAGTACGGGGCGTTCAGCCACGTCTCCGCCATGTGCGTCATGTAGTCCGCCTCGGGCGGCGAATCGATCTGGGACGACGACCCGATGTGGCAGCAGAGGACGAGCTCGTGGTGCTCGGCCGCGGCGAACACCGGGTCCCAGTAGCGTGCCGGGTCGTACAGGGACGGGAAGCCCTGCACGTGCGGGCGCTCGGTGAAGATGATGGCCCGGGCGCCCCGCGCCGCGTTGCGCTCGATCTCCGCCACCGCCAGGGCAGGGTCCCAGTACGGGACGATGATCCCCGGGATGAACCGCCCGGGGGCGGCCGCGCACCACTCGTCGAAGACGAAGTCGTTGAAGGCCCGGATGCAGACGAGGGAGAGGTCCCGGTCCTGGTTGTTGTTCAGGTACGTCCCGCCGAAGCCGGGCATCGTCGGGAAGTTCAGCGACGCGAGGACGCCGGCCTCGTCCATGTCGCGGAGCCGGACCTCGACGTCGTGACAGCCGGGGTAGAGGTCGGCAAAGGTGGGGATCGAGCGCCGCCACTCCTCCGGGTCATGGCCGACGCTGCAGGCCAGGCCGGAGAAGGGCATCACCCGACCGTCGAACTCCCAGGCGAAGCCCTGCCCGGCCGGACCGAAGCCGACCGACGTCTCGACCGGAGGGACGTCGCGCTCGATGACCTTCGGGCACCGGTCGAGGTACCGGGCCGGGACTCGTGAGGTCCAGGTGTCCGGCGGCTCGATCAGGTGGTCGTCGACGGAGACGACTCCCCACTCTTCGGCCATGCACTCCCCCTTCCGACATACCAAATATATTGTAATCAGATTTAGAGGTCAACCCGACCGTCAGCCGTAGCGCAGCGGCCTCGTGAGCCCGAAGAGGCGGGAGGCGTTGCCGTGCAGCACCTTCTCCTGCTGGTCGGGGGTGAGCTCCGCGACCATCGCGGCACCCACGGCGCGCGAGTTCGGCCAGTTCGTGTCGGAGTGCGGGTAGTCCGTCTCGAACATGACGTTGTCCTCGCCGATCTCGTCGAGGCAGCGGAGCCCGTGCGGGTCGTGGAAGAAGCTGCAGAAGATGTGGTCGCGGAAGTACGAGCTGGGCGGGTCGAGCACGCTGCCGCGCACCTCGTTCCAGCCGCGGTTGTGGTCCCAGACCCGGTCGGCCCGCTCGAGGAAGTACGGCACCCAGCCGACCTGACTCTCGACGTAGCAGATCTTCAGCCTGGTGAAGCGGTCGAACACACCCGAGAAGAGCCAGTCCAGCATCGACATCGCCGAGTTCACGGCCATGGCCGCGGTGGACACCGCCACCGGCGCGTCCTTCGACGTCGACGGCATCCTGGAGCTCGAGCCGATGTGCATCATCACGACCGTCTCGGTCTCCTCGCACGCGGCGAAGAACGGATCCCAGTAGGTCGTGTGCACAGACGGCATGTCGAGGTGCGGCGGCATCTCCGAGAAGCACACCGAGCGGACGCCGCGCGCCGCGTTCCGCCGGACCTCCGCGCCCGCCGCCACGGGATCCCACAGCGGCACGATGCCAAGCGGGACCAGGCGGCCGTCCGACCCGCCGGCCCACTCCTCGACCATGAAGTCGTTGTACGCGGTCACGCAGTCGTGCGCGAGCGCCTTGTCCTTCGCCTCGTAGAAGCGCTGGCCGCAGAACCGCACGAAGTTGCCGGGGAAGCAGATCGACGCGTCGATCCCGGCGAGGTCCATGTCGGCGAGGCGATCCGGCACCGAGAAGCAGCCCGGCCGGATCTCGTCGTACGTGGTGGTGCGGCTCTCCATGTCGTCGAGCTCGAACCCGGCGGCCGCGGCGGTGAGGGTCAGGTGGATCTTCTTGTCGTCGTAGATCCAGCAGTCGGTCGGCTCGCCGTCGGGTGTCTCCTCGTAGGACCACAGCCCCTGCTTGAGGCCGGCCTGCCCCCGCACCCTGACCACCCGCGGCGCAGCGTCCCCCCACCGGGAGGACAACCGCGACGTCCACAGGTCCTTCGGCTCGACGAGGTGGTCGTCCGGGGACACGATCCACGGGGCGGACGGGTCGACGGGGGCGCCGGCGACCGTGCTGGTGGAGGTGGTGACGCTCACGACGCCACCGGCGGCTGGCCGGCCACGTCGGCCCACAGCACGCCAGGTCGGTTGACGCCCTCCTCGAAGAGCGGCGACATGTTGTCCTCCGGGTGCGACGCGCCGAACAGCTCCTTCAGCTCCGGAGCGATCTCACCTCGGCGAGCGGCTTCGAGCACCGGCTCCTCGGAGGCCTCCTTGGCCTCGCCGCGGGTGACCGCGAGCTCGAGGAGGGACGGCGGGAACGAGAAGATGCCGTCGTCACCGGCCATGACGATGTCGCCGGGGGCGATCTGGGATCCACCGACGGCCACCGGGATGTTGACGTAGCCGTAGTGGTGGCGGAACCCCTGGCCCACGTAGACGCGCCTGGTCCAGATGGAGAAGCCGAGCTCCTTGCACCGGTCGACGTCGCGGGTCGCCCCGTCGATGATGGCGCCGACCGCACCGCGGGACATCGAGTTGGTCGAGGCCACCTCGCCCCAGTTGGCGGTCTCGTTGTCGGCCCCCTTCACGACGACGATGTCGCCGGGGCGGAGCAGGTCGAACATCGGTAGGAGCATCCGGGTGCTCGACTGGGCGTTCCACACGGTGACGGCCGTGCCCACCACGTTGCCCGTGCCCGACACGCGCGGGAGCGTGTGGGCGTCGAGCAGGGTCTCGCGGGCGAACGAGCCGCTGAGCGCGGCCGACACCGTCGCCAGACCGATCTTGGCGAGGCGGTCGAGCAGCTCGCTGGGGGGCCGGGGCGGAGACTCGAAGACGGTTCCCGGCTTGTGCTGCAGTGGATCGAAGATCATGGACAACCCTCCTGGTCGATGTGGCCGCGACGTGGTGTCGCGCCCGTTGGCAGAACCTCAGGGCACGCGGGCGGTCTCACCCCCGTCGACGGGCAGGTAGCTGCCCGTGATGAACGCAGCGTCGTCCGACGCGAGGAACACAGCCGCATGGGCGACGTCCTCGGCCCCGCCCAGGCCCTCCTTCAGGGCCATGTCCGCGAGGACGTGGTCCCGCCGCTCCTCGGGCGACCACCCCATCGACTCGTAGCGAGCGGCGACGCGACCCGTGTCCACGGCGCCCACGAGCAGGGCGTTGGCCCGCACGCCGTGGGGCCCGCCCCACGTGGCGAGCAGGTTCGTCAGCACGTTCACGCCGGCCTTGGCCATGCGGTAGGCGGCGTTCCCGTCGTACTTCGCCGTCGCGACCGACGCGATCGACGAGACGTTGATGATCGACCCGCCCCGCTCGACCATCAGGGGGGCCAGGTGCTTGGACGACAGCCACATCCCCTTGAGGTTCAGGTCGAGGAGGCGCTGGAACGTGGCCTCGGTGAGAGAGAAGAGGTCGGCGTCGACCGCGCCCCCGACCCGTGAGCCGCCGACGTTGTTGTGCAGCACGTCGACGTGACCCCTCGAGGCACGCACGTACGACGCCAACCGCTCGCAGCTCGCCTCGGAGGTGACGTCGACCTCGTGGGTCTCGGCGGACCCGCCGGCCGCGGCGATCAGCGCCACGGTCTCGCCGGCCGACGAGACGTCCTGGTCGGCGACGACCACGTGGGCACCCTCGCGGGCGAAGGCCAGCGAGACGGCGCGGCCGATCCCGACCTTGCCCGGGTGGGACTGCCCTCCCCCGACGACCACGGCGCACCTCCCCCCGAGCCGCATGGGTTAGTCCGGGGATCCGACGAGGAACCGCGGGTGGTCGAAGGTCGAGAACGGGGCCAGGATGGTCGCCTCCACGCCCTCGATCGGGATCGGCGCGCCCGTCCAGCGCGTGCTGGCCGGCATGAAGCGCACCGTCCACGCGTGGCGCCACGCCGACGAGCCGTTCGGGAGCGCGCTGTGGATGAGCAGGCCGTCGTGCACCGTGACGCCGCCCCGGGGCACCGGGGTCGTGACCGGCTCGCCGACCTCGGCCAGCTCGTCGGGGCGGAGGATCGCCTCGAGGCCCTGCTCGTCGCCGACGAGCTCGACCCGCCCGATCGGGCCGAAGCGGTGCGAGCGCGGCAGGAAGCGCAGCGCACCGCTCTCCGCCGCGACGTCCTGGAGCGCCACCCACATCGTGAGCACGCCCCGGCGGTCGAGGGGCAGGAACGGGAAGTCCTGGTGCCACACGGTGGCCCGGCTGCCCTCCTCCGCGGGCGGCTTCGACAGCGTGTTGTCGGAGAGGACGCGGACGTCCTCGCCGATGAGCGCGGCGGCGACCGGTGCCAGCTTGCGCACCACCTCGGCGACCCCGGCGTGCCGCAGGCGGAGGTCCGTGCGCCGCCGGAACATCTGCTCGAAGCCGTTCGCCTTCTGGTAGGAGAAGAGCGACTCGTCGCGGCCGTCAGGGGGCGGCGGCTCCTGCTCGGCGAGGCAGGCGGCGAGGAGCGCGTCGACGTCGCGAGCGTCGAGGATCGTCCCGAGGGACGCCCAACCCTGTCGGTGGTACTCGCCGACCGCGGCGCCGCTCAGGCCGACGGTCGTGGTGTCCGTGGTGGCCGTGGTGGCCGTGGTGGTCGTGGGATCGTTCACGCGCTCCTCCTGGCTTCGTCGTCGCGGCGGTCGACCGGCACCGGCTCGAGCCCGGGGATGGCGACGCCGGCGGCCTCCTCCAGGGCAAGCAGCGTGGCGAGGAAGTTCTTGGCGCCGTGCCCTCCCGCCCTGGCCTCGGCGTACACGGACGCCGCCGCCTCGCTCACGTGCATCGGCACCTCCAGCTCTGCGGCGGCATCGAGCACCGCCCGCAGGTCCTTGTCGGCCAGCTCGAGCGAGAACGACACCTCGTCGAAGTCCCGGCGCAGGGCCCAGGGCAGGAGGCGGGTGTAGGCAGAGGCCGAGCTGCGCCGGAGCACCGGCAGCACCACATCGGGATCGAGGCCGCCTTTGGTCGCCAGGAGCATCGCCTCCTGCGCGATCAGCCCGCTCCCCAGGAAGATCACGTTGTTCACCAGCTTGGCCAGGGTGGCCCGGCCCGGTGCGTCGCCGAGGGCGAAGACCTCCGTCGCCAGCGACTCCAGGAGCGGCCCGGCCGCCGCGACCGAGGCCGGGGTGCCGCTCACCATCACGCTGAGCTCCCCCCGCCCGGCCTTCACGGGACCGCCGGAGACGGGCGCATCGACGTAGGCCACGCCCCTCGCCTCCTCCGCGCGCGCGATGTCCTGCACTGCCGCCATCGACGACGTGCTCAGGTCGACGTGCACCCGCAAACGGGCGGAGGTCGGGGCGAGGAGCCCACCCGGCCCCGACACCACCTCGTGCTGCGCCGCCGGCGACGGCAAGGACGTGAGCACCACCTCGCACTGCTCGGCCACTTCCGCCACGGAGCGGGCGACGACGGCACCGCACCGCTCGAGCGGCTCGACCCGCTCGGCGACCGCGTCGACGACGAGCAGGCGATGGCCTCGCTCGAGTAGCCGCGTCGCCATGGGGGCCCCGATCCGCCCGAGACCGACGAACCCGACGAAGGCCGGGCCGGTCACGAGGTGATCCCGAAGCGCTCGAGGCCGAACGCCGTGATCGCGTTGCCGCGGAGGAGCCTGTAGCTCTCGTCGTCGTCGAGACCGGCCTCGCCGCAGATCTCGCGGATCGTGGTCAGGGTGTTCGGGAAGGTCGCGTCGGCGTGCGGGTAGTCGGTCTCGAAGCAGATCTGGTCCATCCCGATCCGCTCCCGGTTGGCCAGGCCCGTGACGTCGTCGATGATGCAGCCGTACACGCGGCCGGCGATGTAGGACGACGGCGCCGCCGGCAGATCCGAGCCGTAGTCGGTGTGGCTCCCCCGTCGCTCCCACAGACGGTCCATCCGCTCGAGGACGTAGGGCATCCAGCCGACGTTGGCCTCGGAGTAGGCGATCTTCATCCCTGGGAACCGGGCGAGGGTTCCGGACAGGACGAAGTCGATGAGCGAGCCCATCCCGTTCTGGAAGGTGAGCGTGGAGCTCACCATGTGCGGCGCATCGGGTGAGGTCGTCGGGCTGCGCGACGACGAGCCGATGTGCATGCAGATGGTCGTCTGCGTCGCCGCGCACGCCGCGAAGAACCGGTCCCAGTGCCCGGTGTAGATCGACGGCAGCCCCAGGAAGTGCGGGTCCTCGGGGAACGTGACCGCGAAGCTGCCCTTCGCTGCGCACCGCTCCATCTCGGCCGCCGCGAGGCCCGCGTCCCAGAGGGGCAGGATCGTCAGCGGTATGAGGCGCCCGTGACCGGCGCCGGCTGCCCACTCGTCGATCATCCAGTCGTTGTAGGCCTCGACGCACAGCAGGCCGAGCTCCTTGTCGGCCTCCTCCGCGAAGGTCTGACCGCAGAACCGCGGCAGCGTGTTGGGGAAGCACAGCGAGACGTCGACGTGGTCGGCATCCATGTCGGCCAGGCGATCGGACTGCTTCCAGCAAGCAGACCGGATGTCGTCGTAGGTGACGACCGTCGCGGCATCGAGCGTCTTCAGGTCGGAGCCGACCGCCGCGAACCGCCGGTCGAGCGGCTTCACGACGGTCTCGTAGTACCAGACGTCGGCCCAGGCCCCGGCCGGGTCCACCGACCAGCCCCCGGTCTTGACGTCGAGCACCCCGCGCTCGCGCACCACCCGCGGTGCGCGGTCCCGGTGCCGCCCACTCAGCCGACTCGTCCACAGCTCGGGCGGCTCGAGGACGTGGTCGTCCACCGAGATCACCCGCGGCAGGTCCTGCTCGAGATCCGGGGGAGCGCCGGTCACGGGCACCCTGGCACGACCGAAGGAGCCTCCGGGGAGCATCCCACGATCAGGTCTCCTTCTCGCCGACGGTGTTGCGGAGCACGCCGAGCCGCTCGATCTCCGCCTCCACGACGTCACCGGGCCGGAGGAACCGCTGCTGGCCATGCTCCGTCGCGCTCCCGGCGGGCGTCCCGGTGTAGAGCAGGTCGCCGGGGCGGAGCGTGTTGCGCAGGTTGATCCACTCGAGGAGGAAGTCGATCGAGAAGATGATGTTCTTGGTGTTGTCGTGTTGCCGGACCTCGCCGTTCACCCGGAGCGAGATGTCGAGCGACGGTTGACCGACACCTCCGACCTCGTCGTTCGAGTAGACGTACGGGCCGACGGGGGACATCCGGTCAGCGCCCTTCATCGTGAAGAGGTCAGGGGTGCCGAACGGATCGTCCGTATCCCGGATGGACACGTCGTTGCCGACCGAGTACCCGAGCAGCGAAGCCGACGCAGGTGCGTCGGGTTCGAGGGCCCGGCCGACGACGGCGACCAGCTCCACCTCGTAGTCGAGCTGGTCGGTGTACGAGGCGTGCCGGATCTCGCTGTCCGGGCCGATGATGGAGGAGTCCGCCTTGAAGTAGGCGACGGGAACGGTCGGCGGCTCCTCGAAGAGGCCGGTGTGCTTCAGGTGCTCCCAGTAGTTGGCGCCACAGCCGAAGATCCGCGCGCCCGGCTCGTAGGGGGCGAGGCGCACGAGGGACGAGAGGTCGATCGGGGGGGCGCTCAGGTCCAGCGCGCCGTCACCCTCCGCGCTGAAGCGGGCGGCCCAGGTCGAGAAGTCCTCGTCGATGGGCCGGACCGTCTGCTCGTCCGCATCGACCACCGCCCAGAACCGGCCACGGTCCGCCCCCTCGAATCGTCCAAACCGCATGCGCATCTCCGATCACGTCGCCGCCCCCGACACCGGTCGTCCCCGGAGGTGGCCGAGCCCCCGGCTCGGAATTTATGCATATAATAATCCGACTCGGAGGACTGTTCAAGGGAGACGGGACCATGCACCCAGGGGTCCACGCCGTGCAGGGCCCGGGCCGTCCGGCGGTCGTCATGGGAGCGACCGGAGACACGATCAGCTATCGCCGGCTCGAGGACGAGTCGAACCAGATCGCGCAGCTGCTGCGCAGCCGGGGCCTCGGGATCGGGTCCGCCGTCGCCTTGTGCATGGAGAACGACGCCCGCTACCACAGCGTGCTCTGGGGCATGCAACGGGCGGGTCTCTACTTCACGGCCGTCAGCTCCCGACTCACCGCGGGGGAGGCCACCTACATCCTGCGCGACTGTGAGGCCCGGGCGTACTTCGCGTCCGAGGGCACGCGCGACCTCTCCATCGAGCTCGCCGCGGCGCTGCCGGACGTGACCTCGCGGATCATGGTCCGGGGAAGCGCGCCGGGGTACGAGACGTGGGACAGCGCAGTGGCCCCCCAGCCCACGACCCCCATCGAAGACGAGTGGGAGGGTGCGGCGATGCTCTACTCCTCGGGGACCACCGGCCGGCCCAAGGGGGTGCGCCACCCGCTGCCGGGGCTCGGGTTCGGGGCCCGGCCCAGCCGCATCCAGGAACGAGCGACGACCTACTACGGCTTCCGGCCGGACATGGTGTACCTCTCCCCCGCGCCGCTGTACCACGCCGCGCCGCTCTACTACTCGATGGCCGTCCATCGCCTGGGCGGGACCGTCGTGGTCATGGAGCACTTCGACCCGATCGACTTCCTCACGCTGGTGGAGCGGTACGGGGTGACGCACACGCAGATGGTGCCGACGATGTTCGTGCGGCTGCTCAAGCTCCCCGCCGCCGATCGGCGCCGCTTCGACCTCAGCAGCCTCGAGGTCGCCATCCACGCCGCCGCCCCGTGCCCGGTGGAGGTCAAGCAACAGATGATCGACTGGTGGGGACCGATCCTCCACGAGTACTACGCGGGCACCGAGGCCAACGGCTTCTGCTCGATCGACTCACACGAGTGGCTCGAGCACCGGGGCTCCGTCGGCCGGGCCAAGAACGTCACCATCCACGTGTGCGCCGACGACGGCACCGAGCTCGGGCCCGGCGAGCAGGGCCTCGTCTACTTCGAGGGGGCGACGAACTTCGAGTACCACAACGACCCGGCCAAGACCGCCGCAGCGCGCCACCCCGAGCACCCGGCCTGGTCGACGCTGGGCGACATCGGCTACGTCGAGGAGGGAGGTTGGCTCCACCTCACCGACCGCCAGTCGAACATGATCATCGCCGGCGGTGTGAACATCTACCCGCAGGAGGTGGAGGACGTCCTCGTCCTGCACCCCGAGGTCGCCGACGTGGCCGTCATCGGGGTCCCCCACCCGGACTTCGGCGAGGAGGTCAAGGCGGTCGTCCAGCTGGTCGACCAGACCACGGCCGGGCCCGCGCTCGAGCAGGCACTCATCGACCACTGCCGGGCCAGCCTCGCGTCGTTCAAGTGCCCGCGCTCCGTCGACTTCGAGCCCGAGCTGCCCCGCCACGCCACCGGGAAGCTGTACAAGCGCCTGCTGAAGGACCGCTATTGGAGGGATCGCGCCATCTGACTAGGCCGGGCGGGCCGACCGACGATCACCGTCGAGCGCACCGTTGTCGACCCCGAAGCCCGGCTCCAGCGCCACCCCGAGGGTCGTGAGCATCCCCGCCAGCATGGCGTAGTGCCCGACGAGCATGGCCAGCTCGAGCATCTGGGCGTCGTCGAAGGTCTCAGCCAGGCCCTGCCAGGTCGCGTCGCGGATGGTGTGCTCCACGGTGAGCTGGTCCGTCGCCGCGAGGACCAGCGCATCGCGGCCCTCCCACGAGACCAGGCCGCCGCGCAGCCGCTCCATCTCTGCGGCGTGCACCCCGGCCTCCAGGCCCAGCGGGACGTGGTGCTGCCACTCGTACACGCAGCCTGCGACCCACGCCGACCGCAGAATCGCGAGCTCGCGCTGGCGCGGCGGGAGGCGGCCGGCCAAGAGCAGCTTGCCACCGAACGGGAGGTAGCGCCGGAGCAGGTCCGGGCTGTGCGCCATCGTCAGGAAGATGTTCTCCCCGCCGCTGCTCTCGCGGGCGCCGGTGACCTGGGGTCGCAGATCGTCCGGGAGGTCGTCGGCGTCGACCGGCGGCACCCGCGGGAGTCCGACACGGATCCGGCGAGGGCGCGCCTCCGGCTCCGAGACCGGCGCGGGGCGAACGACGTGCGGGAGCTGCGCCAGACCCCGCTCGGGCTCGATCCCGACCGCGTTGATCATGGCAGCCAGCATGGCGTAGCTGCCGACGAGCATCGTGGCCTCGACCAGCTGGGCGGCGTCGAAGGGCCGCGCGAACCGACGCCACAGGTCGTCGTCGAGGTCGCGCCGGGTCACCAGGGCGTCGGCGGCCAGCAGCAGGGCCCGGTCGTCCTCCGACCAGCGCTCGGCGTCGGCGTCGGGAACGGCGGCGACGTCCTCGGTGGTGAGGCCGGCCCGCTGCCCGGCACGCTCGTGGTGCCCCCACTCGTACGCGCACCCACAGACCCACGAGGTGCGGAGGATCAGCATCTCCCGCTCCCGCGCCGGCAGCACCCCCTCGGCGAACTGGCCCCCGAACGGCAGGTAGTAGTCGAGCAGGCCGGGATGGTGCGCCATCGTCCGGAAGAGGTGGAGGTCGCCGCCGCGGCCCCCTCGGGCCGTGTCGAGCAGTCCCTGAGCCCGCGGCGGGTTGCCATGCCGCGGGAGGGGGGCGATGCGCGGTGGGGTCAACGGGGCACTCCTGTCGTGATGGTGGTCGGGAGCGAACGGGCACGTTCGCTCCCGACCGTTTGATGGCCAGGGAGGGGGGCCTTGGCCATCGTTCCGGTGCGGAGCCCCGTCGTGGGGGCCCGCTGGCGCAGCCACTCCCACAACGGCACACCGACGAGCAGCACGATGGTCGCGCCGAGGGCCATGCCGTACCTCGGCCCGAAGCGCTCGCTCACCCAGCCCACGAGGGGCGCGCCGAGCGGGCGCGAGCCGACGGCGGCGACGATCCAGAGCGCCATCACCCGACCCCGCAGCTCCGGCGCCGACTGGACCTGCAACGTGGCGCTCGCGCACGCCATCGACGCGGTGCCGACGGCGCCCGCCATGGCCAGGAACCCGCCGGCCAGGATCGGGTGGGGTGAGACGCCGGCGGCGAGGAGGGCCAGCGCGAACAGGGCGGACGACCGGCCCACGAAGACCGGCGACGGGTCGTCGTGGCGCGCCATGTAGATGGCGCCGACGACCGCCCCGATGCCGACGAGGGCGAGAAAGGTGCTGAACATCCCGGCCCCGCCGCCAAAGGACTCACGGGCGAGGAGCGGCAGGAAGACCTCCCACTCCCAGGCGAAGGCGAACAGCACGCTGCACAGGGCGAGGATGGCGAGCAGGTTCGGCGTGCGACGGACGTAGTCGAAGCCCTCCAGGAGTTGGCCCTTGGCTCGGGCCTGCGGCGTCGCGACCCGGAGCTCGCTCGACCGCATGAGCGCGATGGCGACGAGGACGGCGCCGAAGGACGCGGCGTTGAGCAGGAAGCAGGCCGCCATGCCCAGCGCGCTGATGATCACGCCAGCCAGCGCCGGCCCGAGCACGCGGCCCGCGTTGGTCAGGGCCATGTTGAGGCCGACCGCGTTGGTGACGTCGTCGGGCTCGACGATGTCCAGCATCAACGTGGTCTTGGTGGTCTGGTCGAAGGCCGTGATGACCCCGAGCAGGCCGGCCAGGACGTAGACCATCCACAGCTCCACGACATCGGTGACAGTGAGGACGCCGAGCACCAGGGCGGCGAGGCCACCGAGCGACTGGGTCACCACGTAGAGGCGTCGGCGCGGGAGCCGGTCGACGCAGAGGCCGACGAGCCCGGCCAGCAGGAGCGACGGCAGGTATTGCAGCGTGACGACCAGCCCGAGGGCGCTGCCGCTGCCGGTGATGTCCAGCACCAACCACGCCTGCCCGACGAGCTGCATGAACGTGCCGATCTGCGAGATCAGCTGGCCGGTGAAGTAGAGGCGGTAGTTGCGATTCCGGAGCGAGCGGAAGGTCCTGCCCTGAGCGCGCCGCTCGGGCACCATCGGGAGGCCGGGGGGTGCGACGACAGGCACCTCCGCTGGATCCACCGCTTCGCAGGGCGCCGGCACGTCAGTCCTCCTCGAGCATGTCGGTGAGCACGGCGACGGCCGCCGCCAGCGCGGCGAGCTCGTCGCTCGACCGGCGGCGGAGCAGGCGGACGAGGAAGGCGGCGCGCTGCGTCCGCACCCGACGCAAGGCCGCTCGCCCGTCGGCCGTGGGGGTGAGGACCGCGACCCGAGCGTCGCCCTCCTCGCTCACCCGCCGGACCAGGCCGTGGGACTCGAGGTGCCGGAGCACCGGCGTCAGGCTCGGCGGCCGCATCCGCTCCAGCTCGGCGAGCATCCCCGCCGACACGGGACCCCGCGACTCGACTGTGGCGAGCACCGACATCTGGGTGGGCGTGAGCTCGCCGCTCTCCAGCGCCCTCAGGCGCCGGGTCCAACGAGCGAGGACCAGCCGCAGCTCGGCGGCCAGCTCCTCGGTCCGTACCGTCGTGCCAGCGGCCATGATCGTTAGTTTAAGTGAACTATCTAGAACGAGCCAGTGCCTATCACGATGCCGGTGTCACGGTCTCAACGCGTCGCCCAGGTCCAGCGGACGGGCGTCGTCAGCGCGCCCGGGTGCGACCGCTGCAGGTAGGCGGTGAAGTCGTCGATGTGCACCCGCATCGCGGCCACGGCAGCCGCCGGGTCCCGGTCGCGGATCGCGGCCAGCGTCATCCGGTGGGCCTTGGTCAGCTCCCGCCGGTTGGCCTCTGTGTAGGGCAGCTCCTGCAGGGTGCTGTGGCCGAAGTAGTGCAGGCCCTCGACGAGCAGCCCAGACAGCGGGTTGCCGGATGCAGCCGCGAAGCGCTCGTGGAAGCGGCTGTTCTCCTCGAGGAAGGCGTCGAGGTCGTCGATGCAGGCCTCCATCGTCTCCACGCACTCGGCGAGCCCCGCGATGTCCTCCGCGGTCGCCCGCTCGGCGGCGAGGCCGGCCAGCGACGTCTCGATGATCGATCGGAGCTCGAGGACCTCGGCGAACGTCGACCCGCGCACCTGGAACAGCAGGGCGAGCGTGCTGGCCAGGTGGGAGCTGTCGGGGCTGTTCACGACCGCACCGCCCCCGGGACCGGACTTCATCCGCACGATGCCCTGGATCTCCAGGAAGCGGAGCGCCTCGCGGAGGGTCCCGCGTCCCACCCCGTACTGGACGAGCATCTCCCGCTCCGGCGTCAACCGATCGCCCGGCACGAGCCGACGGTCGGTGATCTCGTCCACGATGTGCCGTGCCAGCAGGACCGCCGTCTTCGGCGGCCGGGCCTCGCTCCGTCGGCGGAGGGGCAGGGCGCCAGAGCCCACGACGGCGGCCGTCGCCGCCGCGTTGCCGTTGCTGTCCTCGTCGACCGACGAGCCCGGAGCGTCAGCCACCGGCACGAAGGAGGCGGCCGGGGAACCGGTCCTCCATGACCCCGCCACGACGCGTCTGCACGCCGTTGACCCAGATCGCGTCGATCCCGATGCTGTGCACGACGAGGCGGTCCGCCCCGCCCGGCAGGTCCGAGACGCGCTCGAGCGGTCCGTGGGAGATCGTCGCCGGGTCGAAGACCACGATGTCCGCGTGGCGACCCGGCTCGAGGAGACCGCGGTCGGCGATCCCGAAGATCTCGGCCGGCTGGCCGCTCAGGCGCCAGATGGCCTGCTCGAGGGTCAGGACCCCGAGCTCGCGCACCCAGTGCCCGAGCAGGTCGGTGGGGTACGACGCGTCGCAGAGCTGGTTGCCGTGCGCCCCGGCATCGGAGATGCCGAGCATGCAGCGCTCGTCGAGGAGCATCGCTCCCATGCCCGCCTCGTCGTTGTTGGCGAGGATGACGCCGAAGCGGGTGAGCAGGTCGTCGGCCAGGCCGACCTCGACCATCAGGTCGAACGGATCCTGCTGGCGCTGAGTGGCGAGCGCCGCGATCGACGGGCCGTCCACCAGGTCTCGGTGAGCGGTCGACTCCTGCACGACCATGCGTTCCCAGAAATCCGCCCCGCGGATCCGCTCGACCTCGCGAGCGGCCACCTCGCGCCAGGCCGGGTCCGCGTAGATCGCGGTCCGCCCCGCGGGCGGCGTACGGACGACCTGCTCGAAGGCAGGGATGTTGTTGAAGGCATACGGATCCGCCAGGGTGACCTGGAACATGACCGGCCGGCAGCCGATCTGGGGAAAGACCGTTCCGTCGCAGGCATCGTTCTGAGCCAGGATCTCCGCCCGGAGCGCGTCGGGGTACTTCCCGGTCAGGAGCGCCGCCCAGGTGACGGGGCGACCACTGCGCTCTGCGATCTCGCAGATGGTCTCGTTCGGGAGGGCGATGTCCGTGTTGGGGTTGCCCGGGCTCAGCTCGATCACGCCCCGCCCCCGGTCGCCGAACACCTCGCACAGGCGCACGATCTCGCTGAGCTCGGCCACGATGCTCGGGGCGAAGCGCCCGTCGAGGGCCCGGTGGCTCGCCTCGCGCGAGCTGGAGAACCCCATCGCACCCTGGTCGAGCATCGCCGACAGGAGCGTGGACATGGCCTCGACCTCGACCTCGGTCGCCGCCCGCTCCATGGCCTCGGCCCCCATCACGAAGAGGCGGATCGTGGTGTGGCCGGCCAGGACCCCGACGTTGAGCTGGAGGTCGGCTGCGTCGAGGATGTCCAGGTACTCGGAGAACGTCTCGTAGGTCTGCCACGGCACGCCCACCCGCAGGGCCTCGAGGTCCATGCCCTCGACGCCGGCCAGCACCTCGCACATCGCGTCGTGGTGCTCGGCCCGCACGGGGGCGAGGCCGAAGCCGCAGTTGCCGGACACCACCGTGGTCACGCCGTGCCAGGAAGACGGGCTCAGCGTCGCGTCCCAGAACATCTGGGCGTCGTAGTGGGTGTGGATGTCGATGAAGCCGGGGGCCACCACGCGGTCGGTGGCGTCCATCTCGACCCTCCCCTCGCCGTCGACCTCGCCGACTGCGACGACGCGGCCGCGGTCGATGGCGAGGTCGCCTCGGAACCTCGGTCGCCCACTTCCATCGACGATGGTGCCGCCGCGGATCACGTACTCGAACATCAGCTCGTCCTTCCGGCTCGCCGGGACCGGGCCGCGGTCGGAGCCCCGCAGCGCACCACGTCGAGGCCTCCAGCGGAGCCTCTTGCGACTCCCGATCCCCCCTGAATATCATGATCATACTTTGATCGCTCGGTCAACCGCCGGGCCGAACGGAGGGGGAGCAGATGAGCATGCTCGTGTCCATCGACGAGCGTCCGGACCTCGCCAAGCGCGGCGCTGGTGGCCGCGCCATCCCCGGCGTCGGTGACGACGTGCCGGTACTGCCCGACCGGCAGGGCATCACGAAGTTCATGGGAGACCCGGAGCGGGGGCCGTGGGTCTACTACACGGAGTCGCCCGCCGGGGACCGGATCCCGATGCACAAGCACACGTCGAACCGCGTCGAGTTCCTCTTCAAGGGACGGATCCTGTGGCACGAGCGGGGCCAGGAGCCGGCCGAGCAGGGCGCCGGCACGATGAGCTACGTCGAGGCCGGCACCGTCTACGGGTACGACGTCCTCGAGGACGCCGTCATCCTCGTCATGTTCGACGCACCCCCGGGCATCAACTTCATGTGAGGGGCCTGACCAGGAGGACGTGGGCAATCGCTGGCCGGCGGGTAGTGCTCGGCTACCGTTCTGGCTGATGCATCAGCAGACCTGCACGGGCGCAGCTCGATGAGCGATGCGTCCGACGGGCCCGCCCCGGCGCGGCGGGCGAAACCGTTCGTGCGGTCACCGAAGGTCCCCGAGCTCGTGGCGACCGAGCTGGCCCACCAGATCCTCGATGCCCGGCTGCCCGTCGGCGCGCGCCTCCCGCACGAGAGCGAGATGATGCAGGAGCTGAGCGTGGGCCGGAGCACCCTCCGGGAGGCTCTCCGCCTGCTCGAGTTCCAGGGGCTCCTGAGGATCAAGACAGGGCGGCACGGCGGCCCGACGGTCGCCCGGCCGTCCCGCGAGCAGGCCGGCCACTTCCTGGCCCTGCTTCTCCACGTCGAGGACGCCACCATCGAGCACGTGTACGACGTGCGGAAGGTGATCGAGCCGCTCGCGGCGGAGATGGCCGCCGGACGGATCTCCGAGGAGGCGCTGGGCAACCTGTCCGCGTCGTGCGAGGCCGTCCGCTCCAACATCGGCGACCTCGACCTCTTCGAGCACGAGAGCGCCAGCTTCCATCGCCAGCTGGCCGAGGCGTGCGGCAACCCGGTCGTCCTCGTCTTCGTCGAGGGCCTCACCGCACTGTCCCTGCGCTCGGAGATGGGCATCGTCTACGACGAGTCGGTGCGCACGTCGACCGTCAAGAGCCACGACCTGATCCTCAAGGCACTGCGCAAGGGCGACAGCCGCGCAGCGGAGCGCGCCATGGCGACGCACCTCGAGGACATGCAGCGCGACATCGAGACCCTCTACCCGGGCACGATGGCGTCGCCCGTCCCCTGGTCGCTCCGCAGCCGCTGAGCTCGTCCGTCGCCCCGGCGAGCTATCTGAAGTAGATCGACAGCCGAGCGATCGCGCCGGCATCGTCGAGCTCGAAGAGGTCGAGCACCTCGGCCTCCACGTCGGGCCGGAGCGCGGTGGACGCCCACATCTCGAGCACCGCCTGTCGGTCGTTCACCGAGAACAGCTC